>Ga0126342_10002309_pt1 | contig 29430 bp, 28 predicted proteins | sample Cyp1metagenome_FD_92528 | JGI IMG/M metagenome (GOLD analysis project Ga0126342, IMG submission 92528) | Coral microbial communities from Lord Howe Island, Old Settlement Bay, Australia - Cyphastrea 1 metagenome | ecosystem: Host-associated > Invertebrates > Cnidaria > Coral ...
CTAGGGTTTTCACAATCGCTCGATATGCCAGAAGGTATGCCAGATAGAATGCCAGATAAAATGTCAGATAGAATGCCAGAAGATATGCCAGATAAAGTGCCAGAATGTTTGCCAGATAGAATGACAGGAGATTTGAGTAGATAATATGCCAGAAGATATGCCAGATAGAATGCCAGAAGATATGCCAGATAGAATGCCAGATAGAATGCCAGATAGAATGCCAGAAGATATGTCAGATCGAATGTCAGAAGATTTGCCAGTAACAAAATGTATAAATGTCATGGTGGGGATCACACGAAGTAAAGTAATTTTTCTAACAACAAAATGATGATGGGACAATTGATTGACATTTTTTTGGAATGGTAATGGGAAAAACAATGGCACAAGCGCATGGACATGTTCTAACATGTGCTAGGGAAAGACATGAATTATCTTGTCATGTACCATGGAATACACACACACAGACACATGTATTATTGATAATAATATCATGTAATGTGTGATGAAAACTAGGAATTGTTGGGTTTCTGGACTGATATGATTTTTGAAGTTGGGGTATGCCAGTATGCCACAGTTGCTGTGAATGAGCATTGTCGACGGAAAACATGGCCAAAATTGGTAGCAGGGATAATTTGCAGGTAAATCCTAAAATTTCATGACAAAAGCAATGTTTCCTCTAAATTTCCACTTAAGCCTTAAACCTTAAACCAATGCTTGACGGGGCCTTTCCCATGGCAAAAGGAAATTTGCCCGCAGCTCAGCTCCTCGGCAGGTCTCAGAATCGTTGGGCCTGACAGCAATCAGGAATCGGCAATGGGCGATCTTTCAGACGTTCGGCGCCCCCAGAAATCCTCAACAGCCTGGAGAGCCATGGGGTTCAGAAGATCGGCATAAATTTGGGGGCTTCTTAAAATGGAGAAGACGATTTTGAAAGGCCTTGTGCTGTTTCGATTTATCTGACGTCATAAGGTCAGCTCTGAAGGGATCTGGCATCAATGAAGGCCAGTGCGGGAGGAACTATAGTTGTTTGGTTTGATTTTAATCAGGTTTCTTCCTGATTGCAGTTTGTGTATTGAAACAAACTAAATGGGATAATCCTCTAGATTGGCCTTGTGACTGTTTTTTTTTGCATGGTGTCCTGATCCTCTGGAAGATGTGCATCCATTGGTACCCTAATGGCTTGACCGGTATGTGGATCAATACCCCTAAAGAACATATTTTTAAGGGAATCACGATTCTAAGATCCACTTCACCATCCATAATACCCATATTTTACCAACAATTTGGATGTTCAAAACCTGAGCTACGTCCTGATCCCGTCCTATCCATCTTCCATATTATACCTTGGTGTTTCCAGGTCTTGATTGGCTCGTGAGTGTCTTGTCCAGTAGCTGAGCCTGCTGGAATCTGCTGGAGCTGGTTGCGAAGCCCCGAAAAGTGGGCCGCGGCCGAGGGTTGGTTTAGGGGGGATGGCATAAAATTGGGCCGAAACATGGGTCAAATGATGTCAAATGTTTGGATCCAGATGGGTGGTTTGAGACCTTAAGAGCTTATATGTTTTCAATTGCCTCAAGGAAGCCAATGCCCTTCGGCAATCAAACACGGCTGGGAATCCCCTGAGTTTTACTTGGAAAAGCATCTACAGTACGATGGGGGATTTTCCATTGCCATGTGAAAAACGGCCAGAGGGTATATTGGTCTTTAAACATGTTCACCATCTGGTATGGATGCATGGTTCTGCCTGGCCAACCTTGCAGCTTCAGGAAAGGCTCAAAGATGCCATGTGCCAATGGGTCGCAAGCATCATGCTGAAGGAAGAACATGCAGATGATCATGAAGAGGTCCATGTGAAACATCAACAAACCTTAGGACAGTTTGGCTACAACAGCCCTAAAGCCATCAGCAGGATCAAATTCTTTCACTGAGCTGTACAGTTGGCAGAGCCTTGCAGCTTCGTAGCCCCAGGCACGGTGAAATCTGCAGCAGAGGACCGTAGGAGCCGAGCCTTGCTGCCAGGAATGGCTGCAGGAGGCAACTACTACGAAAGGATTAGTAGGTGCATGGCTCAAATTCTGTGCCACCCCGGATGCATTGGTACCCCATTTTGAGCACACCTACCAAAGCCCATGACTTTGGGGATTTATCGACCCAGCACTCCCTTGTGGTGTGTTGTCCCTCAAACGGCTAGGCCGGACGTTGTTGGGCTGCAATCTGTGGAGGTTTCATGAACATTTATAACTTAACTTATACCACGACCAAGAACAGAACAATCGCCCTTCAGAACCCATCCGAAAGCACGGTAGACAATTCTCTGTGCAAGTCAATGGAAGCACTTCAAAAAGTGCCTCTTGGGAAGTCTTCATGGACTTGAAAAATTAGGGCGAAGCCACAGCCATTAGTTTATCATATCTATTATCCCCTATTATACATGTTAATATAGATCCCCTATTATAGATGACTATTGTTTATCAATGTTTATCAATGTTTATCATCATCTTCCCTCTCAAAATGGCCATGACCCGAGGTTGTCGGAGCGGCTGTCCGGGCTCCAGCAAGGCTGGCCGATGCTGGCCGGCGCACGCGCACGCCTTTTACACGGCCTAAATGTTCCCAAAGACATTTCAATTCCTTACTAAACCATGGTTTCTGGGCGTGTTTAATAGGGAGAAGGAGTTACCAATCTGATTCAAGTTTTGAAGAACTATCTACACCAGGTGAGACCCCAGAAGTTTTTGATAGACCTACGGAGCAGTCAAATTTATACATCCCCTATTATAGATGACTATCACATCTATTAACATACAAAAACCAATTAAAATTCATATTAAAACTCAATTATGAGGCACTTGATTCATGTCATAGTTGGTTTAGCTCTGATTCTTCTTACTGGTGCTCAACGCAGGGAATTTTCGGGAATGATCCCAGTCATAACTAGTCGTAATCATCCTATTCCCCCGTTCCCATCCATTCCCTACTAAGCACCAGTAAGTCTTTCATCATTTTCCCATGAATTAATCATAGAATTGGATGATGGGAAAATTTACACCGGAAACCCCGATCAATTTGATGGTGTAAAAACCCATGGGTTTCCGGTTAAGATTTTCCCAACAAAACCAATCCATTGAATTCACTTCTGGTAAACTAACATAACTATGGAAAATCACCATTTTTAATGGGAAAACTCACTATTTCTATGGCCATTTTCAATAGCAAACTGTTAGTCATAACCAGAGGGTAACTGGTGTTCCCCAGGCCTAGAGCATGAGCGGAACTCTCGCTTCGATCAGCTCAGCCAGCGAATGCTTGGGCACCAAGGTGACATGGACGCCATGGCCATGGGAAAAAGGAGGGAACCATGGGGAATCGTAGAAAAATATGAGAAAATATGGGAACATATGGGAAAATATGGGAAAATATGGGAAAATATGGGAAAATACACTATAAATGGAGGAATTATCCCATCATTAATAGTCACTAATGTGGTTAAAACAATGCCATAGACCACCCAGGACTGGGAAGGGTAAACATAGCACCTATAAAATGGTGATGACTGGGGGATGGTTTCATTATTGAACCACATTAACGATGATGATTATGATGATTACATTCATTGCTATAACGTTGGTTCTTTTGCATCCTAATTTTTTTAGACAAATATCCATCTGAATTCCGTTGAGACTGACTATCCAGATGATGATTACATTATATTGCATTGGGGCGTCTTCCCAGCTGGATACCAGATCGGTCCCAAACTAAGACCCGGAGACTCGATGGACTGATCCTAAATGAGGTGTTGTTTTTTCAAAATGAGCTTGAGTCGAATCCACTCCATATGCATGGACAGTACATAAATCATATATATATATATATAATATATATATACGTACATATGCACAAGTGTACACGAAAAAAATGAATAGATACACACACACATGCTTGTCTGTGTGTGTGCACGCGCGCTTATACGATGCGTGCATGGCTTCCAGGTATGACGTGGACTTGAAGCTTCAGCAGAGCCAGGCAGGACTTTTTTCAAATTTGATATGAAATCCAGCGAAGTTGACGCTTGCCTAGGGGATTGCGCCAAGTCCATTTTTTTTTTGACATCTTATCATCTCAAAACTGGGAACTCCATGCTTTCCCCAATGGTTTAGTTTAGAGCATCGTTGTCCCCATGTTTTCATGGCTGTGACGCTGGGATGACCTCCACTGCGACAGGAGTCTTTGCATTCCGACTTGGCCAACCTGAAGGTTGGCGGGACCATGTCGACGTTCCTGCCAAGTGAAAACATGATATAGCCCCTTAATTTAACACGTAACCCAAACATGGCCATATACCATATGAAAATCATTGTTCAAACCACATTTTTTGGGGTTCCATGTTAAATGTGCCGGTATCATAGGACGCCTGTACCCCACATTCAAAGAGCCAACACCCGGCCGGTAGGGTACCAATGGTTCTCGTCATTTTCAAATGGTTGATTCGAAATATTCTTCAAAGTGGAATCTGGGGGTATAACATGGTAGAACCTCATTTCAAAGCCCAAAGCCATCATTCATTGGTCACATTTCTGTTTTTGATACTGACATCTCCATAAAATGGGGGTTAAATCCACCTGGAGAAGCCAGGATCAGCTGGTGAAGTTTCAGCGTGACTTTGATGAAGAAAGGATGAGCCGGGAGGCTGGGGTAACGCGGTAACAATCATGCAAGATCCATATAAGAGCCATAGGAAAACCATAGAAAAACACCAAGGAACAATTCTGCTAGATTGATTGAAACCATATGATAGCCTTATGCAAAAAGTCATAGAACGCAGGCTTAATTGGACAATACAGGATCTACAATCTATAACCTGAACTGTGGAGGATCCAATTGGATCCTCTTTTTGAAGCAAAGAAAAATGGACAGAAACCTATGCCATCAACCGTGACGGGTTTTGTCAAAATATCGAATCATTAAATTAGCTGTAAATTCATCATCATCATCATGATTCTGATCCTGTTCTGTTTTTCACATGGCCATTTTCAGACAGACCCACACACACACACACATTTTCACCTGGCAATGTTAGACATACTCCCCGCGCCGATGACAGGCTCTTACTGAAGCGAGGTCACAGGAGCTGACGGTTCGAAGCCGAGGATTTGGAGCAGCGATGCATCGCCAAGGATTTGTGGACCGTTGGACATTGAGTATCCGGCAACAACAATAATAATGAACCAACCAACGAAGTAATGAACTGATCCAATCATTGATTAGCTACAGTTCATTATAGTTCATTATTACTTCGTTGGTTGGTTCATTATTCATTATGATCAGTACATTATGATTAGTACAATAATCGCCAATCAGTCACTGTAATCATAATGAACTAATCAACGACAGCCGACCTGAAGAATCCCACTAACCTGACGGTCGCCATCACAGACACATTGGTATAACTAGAAAAGGATAGAAAAGGTGGTACTCTCTGGTTATGACTAACCTAGCCATGGTATAGATGGCCCATTTATAGATGGTTTACCTATTAAAAATGGTGATTTTCCATGGCAACGTTAAATAACCAGATGGTATACTTAGTTAATACTTTCGCGTGGAGAAGGCTGATATAGGACTTAATTTTGCTGTATCCAATTTTAATTTTTGGACCCACATTCGCTGTTCATTGAAAGATGCCAAGATCACCACTTATGACAACTCTTCATTTCTGTTGGGCCGACTCATAATTTGAGGCTGCAGACTCAAGACTACAGCAGGCTCTAGAAGCAGAACAACAGGCGAGGTGGGTGAGATATGTTGCTTAAAGTTCCAGTATTTATTGGCGACCAGTACAGCAAAGAATTTCTCAGCCCAATCATTCTCTCACTTGTCGTGGAACAGAGCCCTGGAGATGTAGGCACCAAAGCCTCTGTATTACCCTCCAGTAACGAAAAACCTGACTTGGCGGAAAATCACCCAGCTATAGTTCGATGATCATATCATCATATCCCATGTGATATATTATTGAATCTGGTATAATATAATATTGTTGGGATTTTTCATAGCAATGTCAAATCAACAGATTGTGGCCCTAACTTTTCTCTGTTGGGGGATGAGAAAACTCCACCGTCGCGCCGCAGGCGCGGCGCGACGCAGAAGCGCAGGTGCTGAAGAGCTTTGATGAGCGGACCTCGATCTTGCGGGAGGCCAAAATGTGTTTGGCTAAGCAGATGGGGAATGGAAGGGGTTGGGCAGAGAAGGATACGTAGGTGGGAGTATTTGATGATGACAAGAATAAGAATAACAAAACCAATAATAAGAAAACCAATAATAACACTGATTATATTGCCAATAATGATAATGGCAAGTATTCACAATGCTTATAATGTTTCTTTTCTTAAAGAACAACGATATCCATGAATACATCTTTAATCATATTTAGATGTCATGCATAGTGGAGAGTGGGTGAGTCAAGACCTCGAATCTGGCAATTCTCATCCTACCTGGGATGGGTTGACAGTACCAGCTCGAAGCCAGGAGATTGCACGAGAGGGTCGATCCAGGGTAGGGGCTCTCAGGCTGACATAGGCTGACAACGTGATCAAGTCCTGATGTCTCTGGCAATTTCTACCATCGACTCACCAAGGCTGAAGCTGAAGCAGCATTGCGACGCTACGTGCCTCGGCCGCTGATGCCTCCGCTGTGATCTTTCTCTGTTATTCTGTTGTGAGTCGCGGGGCCAAGGTTGATGTCGATATCCCCAAGCTCTATGAGAGCTTGCGAGATGTCGAGAACCCAGAAATTGATCAATTGGTCAGACAGCTTTGGATTGGTTTTTAGGAATTATCCACTGATGTTTGCAGTGTAATTATATATGGCTTTATGGATCTGTAAAGTTCAGAACCAGTTCGTTCAGTCTAGCCGCTAAAGCCTGCAATCCAGCCATGTTGCCAACAGGTAGAGGTGAGAGATCATCTAGGGATAAGTTTTCATCATCACCTCCTTGTTGGTATCCTCATGGTCATCGCAGTCCTCCTTCTCCTTCTCCTCCTCCTCCTCCTCCTCCTCATCCTCATCATCATCATCATCATCATCATCACCGCCACCGCCACCACCACCACCATCATCACCATCACCATCACCATCACCATCACCATCACCATCACCATCACCATCATCATCATCATCATCATCATCATCATCATCACCATCACCATCACCACCATCATCATCATCATCATCATCGCAGTACTCCTTCTCCTTCTCCTCCTCCTCCTCCTCCTCATCCTCATCATCATCATCATCATCACCGCCACCGCCACCACCACCACCATCATCACCATCACCATCACCATCACCATCACCATCACCATCACCATCATCATCATCATCATCATCATCATCATCATCATCACCATCACCATCACCACCATCATCATCATCATCATCATCATCATCATCATCATCGTCATCGTCATCGTCATCGTCATCGTCATCGTCATCCTCCTCCTCCTCATCATCAGCATCATCATCATCATCATCATCATCATCACCATCACCATCACCATCACCATCATCATCATCATCATCATCATCACTCAATACTTGCAGGAAGAAGCACAATCATAAACATAGCAATAGATAGCAAAAATAGCAATGCTAGCGATAACAACGATGTGCCCAGGAAGCACAGTCCAGGGAGACCATGGAAGATCGGATTGTAAGGTGGGAAGCAGAAGCGGAACCTCTCGGGTTTTCCAGGGCCAAGAGGTTTAATTCACAACCCAAACCAGTAAGGTAACAAAAAGTGCTGCAAGTATGGTATGTACCTGTAAACATTTGTCTCTTCCTACCCCTCAATTCTATGGAAGCATGGAAGCATGTGGACTTGAAGATACCTTAAGCGTTCATGTTACCAGATTGCAATTGGTTTACATTGGTGTTACATCCACCTTCTTGCCACCTCATTCCCAACCTCCAGGCGGGCTTCTGAAGAGATCAATCGGCTACAAGAGGTCACCCGGATGAGGGGAGTGGGCAGGGGCTATAATTGGTTCAAATTGAAGTGGCTGCAGCTTGAGCTCCAAACTTGGTCTCTCCACATTCTCCACTATTTTTTGATGATTGTCTTTCTCAAGTTGACAAACGTTCGCATGCTATGGGGTCTCAGATTCTGAGTTCCTGAATGTTTGGTGAATTTTACCGATTTTGAGGAGATCTTCGAGGATCACCGGTAGTGGCTGAGGCGATTCTGACCGAAAAGAAGGCGCGGGAAGACACAGAAGAAGCGCTCTTGCGGATGATGGAGGACCGTGGCCATGCAGTGGTCCAGCAAAGCTGCAATGGAAGAATCATATTTTTCTGAGTTTGGACCTAGGGAAAACCATGATGATGATGATGATGATGATGATGATGCTGATGCTGATGCTGGTGATGATGATGATGATGATGATGATGATTATGGTGATGATTAATTATGGTGATGATTATGGTAATGATTATGGTGATGATGATGATGATGATGATGATGATGCTGGTGATGATGCTGGTGGTGATGATGATGATGATTATGGTGATGATTAATTATGGTGATGATTATGGTAATGATTATGGTAATGATTGTGGTGATGATGATGATGCTGGTGATGATGATGATGATGATTATGGTGATGATTAATTATGGTGATTATTATGGTAATGATTATGGTGATGATGATGATGATGATGATGATGCTGGTGATGATGATGATGATTATGGTGATGATTAATTATGGTGATGATTATGGTAATGATATTGTGATGATGATGATGATGATGATGCTGGTGATGATGATGATGATTATGGTGATGATTATTTATGGTGATGATTATGGTAATGATTATGGTGATGATGGTGATGATGATGATGATGATGATGCTGATGCTGGTGATGATGATGATGATGATGATGAGGATGATGATGATGATGCTGATGCTGGTGATGATGATGATGATGAGAATGATGATGATGATGATGAGGATGATGATGATGATGATGATGATGCTGATGCTGGTGGTGATGATGATGATGATGATGATGATGAGGATGATGATGATGATGATGATGCTGATGCTGGTGATGATGATGATGATGATGAGGATGATGATGATGATGATGAGATTCTGGATGGATTTCTTTGTGGTTGACCAGAACCACCGCTTACTTGTACCATCTTGTACCACCATTGCAGTTTTTGTAGCGAGGATACAGTTGCAAAGATGAGAGCCGAGATTGCGCAGGAGCTGCTCAGCGTTAGTGCATCTCCAACGTGTTGATGTGAATGATAGGTGTGTGACCATGTGACCACCTTGCACTATTTGTGGTAATCGATGCTTTATGCATATAGCAACCATCAATAAGGTAGAAATCTTATTTATCACAGTTCTGAAAAGTAGGATTTACTTTGCATTTTTTTTGGATTGCTCTCTCTCCCTATACACATGTTTGTGACCATTCTGACCCAGTTTCTCAAGCCAGGAGCGTGCTGATCGGGAAACCACCGAGGAGACCTTGTTGAAGCTGCTTGAGGCCGGCATGGCCGGCACCTGCCGAAAGTTCTTCAGTGTTTGGCCGCCAAGATGCACAACTGGAACTAGAATATCCATGTAGATTGACACTAGATCCTTTTCTTGAAGTTTCTAAAAGGTTTCTTCCAGTGCTTGTTTGTCAAACATTTTTCAGCAATGAACATGTCAGGAAACCTGCAATAAGCTGAACACGGCCTCGCAAGTCCTCTGAAGGCGCCAAAACGGCGTCGCCGTAATTTCAGGGATGAGCCGTTGGGGAATCGGTTCGCTGCAAGACCCAAGAATTGCGCCAAAATGTCTATGGGCGGATGTGGATCTCAGTAAGTGGTTTATAAATGTTTATAACCCATACTCGTACCTGGGTGGTATTCCATAAACCTAGGTTATGCTATGGTTCTAAGCGTTCTAACCCTCTTGCCTCTTACCAACTGGAATGCACATCCAAGCGGTGATCCTCTATGCCATTTAGGAAATCACTTGGCAAGTGGCCAACGCAGAGGTTCACTTCTTGACACCCGGAAAGACAGCAATGTCAACCCCGGACTTTGCAACCCCCGGGGCTGTTCATCATTGGGGGGGGCGCTACCATTGACACTATTTCAGGGTAACCAGAACACCTTTTATTAATCAACCAGGGTCTATTGATCCAGGGTTGACATTGGCAGAAATGCACTGACTGATCGGTGCACGCCAGCTTAGCATTGATGGTTGAGTGGTCCGAGCTTTTGCCAGTCAGCTGTAGACATTTGGCAATGACGGCCACTCACGACTATCAAACACACATTAAATAACCGTGATCTAACTTTGTCCTAAACTACACTGTCCTCCACAGCAGTAGAGTAGTAGGAAGCCAGGTTTTGGGTCAATATCAGTTCATATCTTGTTCAAAATCTGTTAACTTTCTCTTGAGATCAACTGAAGATCTATGGAAGCAAGAGCACTTAGCCAAGCCACTGGATGACACCACAACAAACTGCAGCCAAACCGCAGCCAAGCTACTTCACTGCCGCAACATCCGCAACATCCGCAACATGGCAACCAAGCACTTGCGGGATGCATCATGACCTGCTGACCTGACATCACTGGTGATGTCGCAGAAGCGACGACCCAATCCGGTGCTGGATGACTGCTGGGAACCTACTGGAGCTGAGTGTCTACAACGATGGTTGAGATGATATCATACAGTAGTTCTCCATTGTTAACCATTATCAACCATTTGTCCAGTCATTGGATTGAGAGAAAATCTGCAGGAAATCATGGTTTTTACTGTTTTTACCATTAAATATGGGGGTTTCCGGTTAAAATTTTCCCTTAAACCAATCCATGGTTTCAACCATGGTTAGTTGAAATCACCACCCCCAGATCAACCCAAGAACCCCATAGATCCCCTGATTCCGGCCTCCCTTAATAGGTCGTGGAATCATGAACTTTGGCGATGAGAGCCTCTATCTTGTGGGGGTCTAAAAACGGCAGCAGCAGATTCTGCAGATTCTGCAGATACGACTGCGACGTGAATGAACTGGATGTGAAAAATTCAGTGCTTCCAGAGGTGTAACGAGGGTAATTTTTTAGTCAATGCATTCCTCGTGTTCGCAAAAAAAAGGATGGCTTATTCTGAATTTTGTCTTCCGCGGGTTTTCCTCCATCATTGCACTTCTGTTGGTGAGGTTGTTTTAAAGGACTATGCAGAAGAGCTGCTTGCAGCGGTGCTCATCGAAGGGTACCATATGGGTGTGTCTGAAAATGGGGTATGCCCAAAAATGTCAATTTCATGTGGAAATATGATGAGAACTCATGGGACTTTCGTGTACCCCTATTTTCAGAGAAGCCCAGACTATGGAGGATCTGGGTTTACGCAGATGGTACAGGGTATGAATGAATAAAGTCAAACTACAAAGAGCGTGATGCTGAATGTGGGCTGCAAGTAGGTTGTTGGTTGATAAAAAAAATGGTCGCAGCAGGAGTCAAGGAGCGGGATAAATGCCATCATCTTCCTCCCCCAGCACCTATAAGGATTCATATGTTTTTCACACATCGTCTTCCTCTTGGTTGTGTTGCCTTTGTGTCTACCGGTACCAGAGGCTTCCCACAGGTCAGATTCATTTTTTGGTTTCACCAGCGGAAAAGATTGCAGATACTAGTAGCAAGTACATGTTCATAATATGGTAAATTCAATCGTAAACCTCCAATTGGGATGATTCATTGTCTTGGGTTTTCCACATTGGTTAACTATCCGTTGATTATCCTTTCATTAACATGCATCCATTATGTCTGCATGGGTTATCCATTATTCATCCATTATTTGTCCATTTATCATCCATTCATCATCCCTTCATCCATTAGTGCCTGTTTGTACCCCCAGGTAGTGGAACCTTTGGCCTTGCCATGGCCAGCATGGCCATCCCTTCCCAGGTGCATCGCATTGAATCTATGAATGACAAAGCGAGGCCAGGGCGCCATGGAATGGCGCCGTGCAGTTGGGTTTTTCCGGGGGTTCCTAAAATAGGGGTACCCCAGAATCATCCATTTTAATAGGATTTTCCATGAAACACACCATTTGGGGTACCCCATGAAAATGGAATAAAATGGAACCCCCCTTCTGTAGGGACAATCCGCATCGGGATGGGAAGCTTCAGACCTTTGGGGAATTCTTCACATAGCAACTTAGAATCTAACTTGAGAAGAGTGGAAGGAATCTTTTGATGATTTTGATTGCAATTTTCATCCATGTACAAATCAACCGGCCTTTTCCTTCGTTGCCTTCAGTCTTGGACTATGACCTCTTCATCATTCCTATGGATTTTGATTTTTGATGATGATTTCAGTCTTGGTTTCAGCAGGCTTTCCCTATGATTTTGCCATAGCTTTACCATATTTTCTTCCACTGCTGGCAATGTCCCTGGCACCCTGAGGCTAAAAGATGAGGTGGCCCTGCTGCGTGGCTCCGCCTCGTACATGGGCGCCGAGCGGCTGAAAATGGCTGCGGCTGCTCTGTTGCTGGCCTTGGAGTCCTGTCAAGGACGACTGCTGCGGCTGCTCCTGTTTGACAATTCTGTTTTGTTTCTGCTGAGATACCAGGTCCATCCAGCTAGGATATGGTAGGATACCAGGTCGACTGCCAAACCTGGCAACCAATATCGGTCAGGAAACGAGACTGCGCTGCGAGCCACCCTTTGTGAGCAGGCGGCATCTTCGGAGCAGTTCTGTGTAAATTCCGGCAACAAGCTGATATTGGTAGTGTATGGATGGCAAAGTGTGGATTCAGCAATCCCTGCTTGGCGAAAATGTCTACATATTCTCATTTTCCTGTTGATGTCTTCGTTTTCTGCTTATTCTCGGTGCTTGTTGTTTCATGTTTTCCATGCCCCTGGCGAGGCTCGAGCTGTTTGCGTGGAGGCAGACCCGAGCACAGAATTTCATAGAATTTCCGCATGAAGATGTCCTGTCACATGATGCTGGTGACATTCAAACTGCCTCAAACTTGACTCCCCAAAATTCGCAGCTTGGGATGCTTCAAGACTGAGTAATTGCATCTAATTACAGTATACTCCATGTGTGCCATGGCCCAAAAGTTGGGCAGCTTGCCATTGGGGGATGGCCATCCATCCATCATCAATCCATTCATAGCGAGTTATCCTACCAATTTTCCAGGCCCATGGGATGGGCACCGGGCACATCCCCCCGGTTCCGGCAGGCCCGAACCCTGGCCGCGGGCCGCAGTGCCTCCGGAACCGGCGCCGAGGTGGCGGCGGAGCTGGTGCCGGTGCTGGAGGGAGCAGGCGAGAAGCTGCCCAGGACGCGGCTGGAGGTCACTTTCACGGGGTTTTTGGGGAAATCCTCTCCAGAACCTGGGAAAAAGGGCAGGTTGAAGAGTTTTCCTGGAGTTGGGAAGTGGCGATCCATTCGTTTTTGGCCGAAGCTGCAGGAAGTGCACTGGTTGCCTCTTGCAATGAGGCACGCTAGAGCCCCATTGCACAGCGGGCAGCGAAAAAAGTCCAAGGGAAAATGGCAATGGAGTAATAGTGAATAGTTATCTTTTGGGTATCTGAGAATGGGAGAGATGGAAATTTAATGCGAACTAATGATAATCAACCAGCGGCTTTTCGGGTACGGCAATTTTCAGACAAACCCATAAATTTACAGCTGAAGAAAACGGAGAATTGTGTATAATCCAATCTGAGAATCCCTTGAAGTGGAAGTTGAGAACGACGGATGTTCGTAGATGATGGGCAGTCGCCAGCAGAAGGCTTGCAGGAAAGCACCAGACAGACTTTATATAGTTTTGAACCTGTTCCTTCCAAGAACTCGTGAGATGAGTGTAGTAGACTGCGGTCTTTCATCAAAGGTCTTTTGATTTTGTTCCTTTCCCTGCTTAGATGAGTGTGGAGATGTTTCGATCGCAAAGTTTTTTTATATGTCAAGAATGTGCAGCACTGCGGCCATCTGCGGCCATTTTGTTTGAGACCGTTCCCCTCGGAGCCCTGTGCGGGGAGTCCGTAGGAAGATCAGGATTGTGCTGTAGTTCTTGTGTTAGGGTTCCCTGTTCCCTGACCGCTACGCCACGCTGTCCACATTTGTCCACGGTGGCATGAACGAGTGGGGAACGCCTGGCCTTCCGCTTGCCGATCTCCCCGCATCAAAGTTTTGGCCTCGTGTGACAGACAATTTAAAGCTCGAAGATTCAGATCTTTGGCAAGAGGAACTAGGTCTTCATCCCAAAAGTCCTCTTTGGGATGGAGTGACGAAGATGATGATCAGGAGTCCGGGCCGGGAAACGGGCCAGGAAATGACCGGTTTGCACATTTGTGCGATTCCACTTGACCCAAATGAGTGGTGCGATGTTCAATGAAGTTCAAGTAGTCTCTGGATAGACAATGGTATACAGGTACCGCATGGTACCGCCACTTTGTGTCACCTGTTGCAAACCTGTCCTCATCTTCCTGCCACCAGGAATGTTCCGGCCAGATGCTCGCAGACAGAAATCGAACAGCTTCTGTCCTACGTGACTACAGATTTCCGCCTTCAAATGCCCAGATCATCAGAAAGAAAGTGCAAAGGCTATGCTTTCATCGAAGGCTTGGTGGTTTTTGAGCCTGGGATGGGATGAAATGGGATGAAATCTTCTGCAGATGGTCGGAGAGTGGAAGAAATATGGAGTAACTATCATTAGTATTGACCTTTGGGTGTCCCCGACTTTCGGACCCTGCTAAAGCTTACGCCACATGGATCCAAATGCTTGACCTTTTTCTCATGCAGGCGATGCTGACGTCATGAGGCGCTTGGCTCACTTCCTGTGGCAACGGCAAGTCCCCACACGGCACAGCTTGAGACCTTTGAAGATCCATCCAGCTCGTGGCTTTGAACAGCAATGATACGGCAATGCCCGGGATCGTTGAGCAAGCCGACCAAGAAACCACTTGACCAAAGACTCACAAATTTAACAATCTGAGGCCACTAGCAGTTGATACTGGTAATAGTTGGTTGGTAGGAAGGTGGGGGGTGTTTTGCGAACTCTGGACATTGATAGACTCACTAGCATTAGAGCAACAGACTTGTGTGATCTTGTTTTCATTCGACAGACGGACCTCTGTGGTAAAACCGTGAAACACCACCTGCGGCCTGTGGCTGCTCCTCCCAGATTTCTCAGATGTTGTAAGGCAAGCGTCTTTACACTTTCAGTGTCCTTTGGTGTCTGTGTCATGTCCCTTTTGTGCGAGCTGGGCTACGACAAAAAATTGTCTGAGCTTCACAGCTTCTCGGCAAAATGCTACATTCGACAGCCTGACACTTGCAGCTTCCGAACCGGAAGTTCACCAAATACCCCACTTCCGGGGACAGCCACAAGTTAACGCTTCGAAGCGAAAAGATGCCGCAGATTCTTGGGCTTTGCCAATGGCAGGAACACAGCCCTGCACGAGCAGGAATTATTGCGGATATGCCCAGAAAGTTTAACAACATGGGATAAATCATAATAATAATGATAATAATAAAATATTTAATAAACATAATCATAATAATCATAATGATCATAAAAATACTAAGAATGACAATAATAGTAATGATAATAATAATACTACTAATATCTACTAATAACAATACTAATCATAACAACAACAACAACAACAACAACAACATATAATAATAATGATAATAATAATGAAACTAATAATAATATGTAATAGTAAATAAATAAATAAATAAATAAGTAACTAAATAAATAAATAAAAAAGTAAATAAATAAATAAATAATAATATAATAATAATAATGATAATAATAATGAAAATAATAATGATAAATAAATAAATAAGTAAATAAATAAATAAATAAACAAATAAATAAATAATAATAATATAATAATAATAGTAATAATATATTGTTTATGACTATTATAATCAGATACGATTATGATCATGATCATGACTATGATTATGACTACGTTCATGATGATGATTGTGAGTATGATCATGATTATGTTGATGAGCACTATTATGATTGTGAGATGTTATGATTATGAATATGAATGTGAGCATTAATATGATGATGATGATGATGATGATGATGATGATGATGATGATGATGATGATTCATCGTCATCATCATCGTCATCGTCATCGCCAGCGTTATTATCATTCCTATTTGTTGCCAGCACGTTAGTAAGTTTGCCGCCAGGACCTGCCCAAGGTGCTAAGTGAAGACGAGATTTTGACTGCAGCACTGGCTCAGTGAACCCATGTGACTCCGATAGCGAAGAGACTTTAAGTGGCCCCCAGTGTGCCTGGAACATTGGTGAGGCTCCCACGTTTTGCCGTCAGAATCCAGGCCGGGTTCTGTGGGAAGGTTGTGAGCTGGTTGGTTCTGTGTCAAGAAATGAGTAAAGCAAAAGGAAATGAGGAAAAGGATAAAATAGAGCGCTCAAAATACCCAGACGATGTCATTCTATACTGGTGTGTCTGAAAATGAGGGATTTCAAATTGGAGGGTTACCCCATTTTCAGACAAAATCCAGATCTGTGGCTACACTATGGGTATCCCATTGTTCACCATATCTCCATTTTAGTTGGTTATGCATATAATTACAATCACATATACTGTATATATATATATATATATATCTATACTGTAAGTTATATTCCCCAAGCACAGCCTTTTTGCTTTTCCCTAAAAACATTTCCTGATAACTTTCAAATACACCTGCCAGGAGTACCATGGGCGTCACCAGCAGCCGTGACCTCAGACGCACCACTTCCATTGCTTAAGAGGGATTAGTACGTACTAGTCACCAAACATCATGGAACATGATGTAATGTTACAACGCTCACAGTATCACCCCACACACACACACATACACGCGCGCACACACACACACACGCGCACACACATACATACACACACACTCACACTCACACTCACACTCACACTCACACTCACACTCACACACAGACACAGACACAGACACACAGACACACAGACACACACCCACACGCACACGCACACGCAGACGCAGACGCGCACGCGCACGCACACGCGCACGCGCACGCACACGCGCACGCACACACACACACAAGGCACACACACACACAAGCGCACACACACACAAACACACACACATACACACACTGCGGGGTATTGGTGAGTAGAACTTTTGAGTGATGTTAATGTCGTCGACTAATGTCCTGAGTCGCCTTCAAAATCAATCACACGGAAATCTGCAAAATCGAAACAGTGAAAACCTTTCAGCATATACCTAAACAACCTGAGGATAAAAGCTTGGTCAACAGTTTCAGCAGGTACGTTGACTTGGCGTCCCAAGTCAATATCACAGAATGTCATAGCCGTCTTCGTTGGCTGCAGAACTGTGACATTCCCTGCAAGCCCCCTGCGTCATGAAAGTTAAACTGCTTGTTCTAACGGTGTACAATGGTGTACACACACAAACACAATGGCCCCGATTTGGGGCAATGCGCAAGACCTATTTTTACCTGGCGAATCTGAAAATCTCCCGGTGAGACCACCGACAATGAAAGCTACGGCACAGCGTTACAAGTTGTTCACAAAATGAATCGTCAAACAGAGAACGATAATGTAAATATGTCAACGCAATGAAATCCTGAATCTGAGCATCCCTTGCAGATGGTGGCCAAACATTCTGTAAAATAAGGCGAACACGAGCTGTAATCCCATTCTTGATAGTGCGAGACGCACCACTTCCACGACCGCTGTGCATGATTTGTCCATTGGAGGATTTGGAGGGGTTGCTGTCTGAGATTTGCACTGGGCTGTAAGTTCCGCATTTTGGCAACGCAATTCTTCACTCTGATCAAGTATAAGGCTTGGTCGGAGTCTTGAGCATGTATTGTTTGAGGTGTGTCGCAATGTTCTCACACATGGATTGGACAGCATCATGTTTTACCGTCCATTCATTCAAATCGGACCCAGAAGAGTTGAAGTGACTCAACAGCTTGTACACATCAATGGAGTCCCTTTGTTTGTAGAGTTCCTTGAATAATGTACTGGCAATCAAAGCATCAAGCCGAGTACGAAACATCTCAAACGCAACGTAGCGTCCATTTGCCAAAAGTCGAATCCCATAATTCTGAAGACCCTTGGGTACCACGTCCACTACCTTGATCTGGTCAACTGGTAAACCCGCAATCTGACTTTTGCGGGACCATTGAGTGCTTTCGACTACACGGGGGAAAGGAATCCCATACTCCTTGTTAGTGTCATAATGACTGGAAGTCGATCCCCAAGTACTAGGGTACTGGCTTAGTATCCTCTCCATGGGGAGACCGAAGATCTCGACGATTTGGTGCCCGACCCCTGGAATCACGCCGACGATGTGGAGAAGGACTCCGCCGACCAGATTGGTGATGTTGACGGTGCTGAGGTCCCCGCCGGGATCTAGATTGGAATCTCGTCCCATGATAGCAAAAATTGGTGTACTAATGATGGCTTGATGTAACTAGAAACCCGATCTTGAGTGAACATGTCCAGGTGTTAAAGTCTAAGTGTTACAAGAAAGGACAGTGTGAAACCTACATCGACAAGGTCAAACGCATTTCTGTATGTTTGAAGCGTACATATGGACAGAGGAACCAACAAAATTATAACTATGATGTAGCAATGCATTTCAACAACTCAGTGAGTAGAATGTGCAAAGTGTCCCAGAACCGCAACGAACATTTTTGCTGGAAGTCGATGGTCATACTCAAATTATAGTGAAACCCGTGCAGAACAAAGTGAAACCAATGCAAAGCAAAGTGAAACCAATGCAAAGCAAAGTGAGCCCGATTTGACGTAGATATGAAGATACGTGCGCAAACAAATAATTTACAGAAAAGCGGTGATTCCAAAAATCTGGCAGAGGTGGGAACGATATGATTATGTGATATTATGTGTACAGTCAAAGACATGTAACCCACCATGGTCCGAATACGTATCGCCTACACTGATGGTGAGATGATGGGATTGACGATTTCGCGCTTTCCTGTATATACAAAACGGTCTAAACGGGTCCTTGCAGTTGCTATACTTGCTTGCTTTACGAAGCACCTCCGGTTGTGCCTTAGTGTATGCAGCTGACGAGTGATCTTCACATATTTCGGCACGACAATAAATCCAGAAGTATACAGCCAATCCGGAAATTGTGCAGCACTTGGGCGATCGACGCCTTCTCGAAGAATTTCTGAAGCTGTAAGTCGCGCACAATTGTGAGCGAAAGCATAGCAAGATTTAAAGTCAATCTCAGGATGTTCGAAATGAGGAACAGTCATGTTCAGTTTGACTCCCATCAATTTCCCATTTCGAGTGATCAGTGATACATCCTGGAAATGATCGGCAACTGAACTGTGGGAATGAATCGCGCAACTGACTTGTACACATAGTTGACGCAAAGCTGGTCTCATTTCAGTCTGCTGACTCAACGTTTGTGACAGAAAAATTGCAAGAGTTTCAGAAGCTGTTGCAAGCCGATTCTCTGGAGTACATCCAGCATTCTGGAAATAGTGCATTTTTGGAATATATCTCTGTTGATATTCCCGAAAACGATTCCATTCTTATGCATTCTTGAGTCTGCTGTTCGAACCATGAAGGTCTTTGGCCAAACGTTTCAACATCAACGTATACACCTGAGACCAATCAGTTTCTGTAGGGGTGGCCATGTTCTCTTCCAATGTAGTACAAGAGAAACTGGCTGTGATGGGACGCACAAACAATTATTGAGGAAGAGTGGATGAGGGACTTCCAAAATGATTTCCCCAGCAATGTAAAAAGATGTCAAAGTTGCTGGAAGTTTCGAATTGCGAAAATATGTGCTCTGTACAGTCAATCCACCATACTCATGAGGTTGTACAGCAGAACCCAACTGAGCCCCTGCAGATGTTGGCGATGAAGATCGCAACTGACAACCATAGGGCCCCGACTGCGTCCCAACTGTCTGTCTTCCCATCGTAGTCAGTGGATCACATTGACTGGGTCCCGGACCAAAGGTTGAGTGTCCAACAGTTAGGTGTCCGACTGTAGACAAGGGCACCGCACTAAATGCGGAGGGTTCCGGACAAGTAGTATCCGCTTGTGGACCCCGACATGGTTGATACACAGAGGTTGATACACAGACAAGCCATGCAAAGCATGAACATGGTAACATGGTGAGTTCACCAATGCTTGATTCATCATCATCGTTTGTTGAAAATGCAACATGGTTTGTTGCATTTCAGCCTGTTGTTCAGCATCGAGAAGCTGACCCATAAGGGGAGCTAACTGATCAGCAGTAGAAGCTTCTATGCGGTATTGTCCTAGTCGTCCAACAATGTTCAGCGAAACTGGAAACGATCCACCCGCATGGGTAGTCTGAACATTTGCAACAGAACTGGAAGGAGGAGGAGGCGGCGGTGTAGATCGAACAGGGATCTGCCCAGTAGAAAAGGCATCCGATGATGGCAAAGGTGGACTACGACTCTTGGGAAACATGGCTCGAACTAGTGAAAACGACCTTGTACGTTGAAAGACATGTAAAGTAATACACATTCAGGTAATGTTTTAAGAGTTCAAATCTCACGAAGATTGAACAGCTGAGACTTTTATTGCACCCGTGGTGCCAAAAACTTTGACATATGCCTACTTCGCCGAAATGGGCAAAACTTCTGCCATATGGCTTCTTCGCCTTATGGCTACTGCGATTCAATTTTACTGAGAAAAATTCTTGACTTTGTCGACATGACGCTTGAAATGCACGCTAGGTGCATACGGCTTCGGAGATCAATTCTCCATTCTGAATACGGGAAAATGCCCGCTCATCACTTTTAGATTGGTCGGAACCAACCGACGGTGTGACCAAGTCATGTCCAACACCCAGGACACACTGTGGGCTATTGGTTAGTAGAACTTTTGAGTGATGTTAATGTCATCGCCTAATGTCCTGAGTCGCCTTCAAAATCAAGCGCACGGAAATCTGCAAAATCGAAACAGTGAAAACCTTTCAGCATGTACCTAAACAACCTGAGGATAAAAGCTTGGTCAACAGTTTCAGCAGGTACGTTGACTTGGCGTCCCAAGTCAATATCACAGAATGTCATAGCCGTCTTCGTTGGCTGCATAACTATGACATTCCCTGCAGACCCCAGCATCATGAAAGTTAAGCCGTTTGTTATAACGGTGTACACACACACATTATGACTAATGTGGTGATGACAATAGCGACAATCCCTTACACGTTTACAACACATCACAAGACAGCATCAAACATCGAATCATGCAGTAGACTTTTCCAGGGAAACACGACCTCAAAGACCTGTCTGAAATGCCATGCAGGCTTTTGTTGCACGGATCGCAGTGGTATCCGGAGGCCCTTGGGATCCCTTGTGCAATCATCCCAGCTTCCTGTGGATCTTCCAACAAAGGATGTAAACATAGATCTACCACAAGGGGACCCGAAAATGCGAAGATTTATCCCAAAAAATTGGACAATTACGGAACATTGGAATATTGTAAAGTCTGCCCCAAAACATGTGATGCTTTACTGGGATCTACCAAAAAAGATGGGACAATTTTCTCGGAATCATGGGTCTTAAGCCCTTTTCGGTGGTGGACAACCTCACTGAGGGCACCTATTAGCCCATGTGGTTGAGAAAATCATAGTCCCCATTCAAAAGGTCATACCTTGCCACCTTTGGACACCCCCAAATGTCCTTCTTGTATACCCATTATGACCTGACTTTAACCCATCGATTCTGATCAACTTTGGACCAGGTGGTCAAACCTGAACCCCAATCTTGATCAATTTTGGACAAAATCCCCTTTTTGGTTCAAACCTCAATTTTGGACCATATCCCAAGTTCTGTTACTTCAAAAAAGATCAATTTCAGATGGATCTGACACCCCGCCAGCCTTGCTCAGCCAAAACCTCGCTATATCGCGTCCTCTCAGAGGCAAAGCCGACCGCTGAGCACCTGCTATGTGGACTTCCACAAGCCAGTCGGAACCCTAGGATGAGGATAAAACCGCTGGAACTTGGAGGAAACCCCACAACAAATTGGGGATGAATCCGGATGAACAATGCCAGAATGGGTTGCCAAAAAATACAGGGTTTACACGGGGTTCCTGTAGATTTCCCTCGCATCGACCCAGCGAATGAAGCCATCAAAACGGCTGAAAGGTCGTGGAAAGAGTAGGCCTTAATGATTTTTGGCAAGCATGGAGAGTTTTGTTTTTCATCATGGACTAAATGTGGAAACCACCAGTCCTTTCTTGGAGACTTGTGGAAGATGGCATCCAACGACCAGTGAACAGCATGACACAGAACCGTGCCTGCAAAACTCGAGCAAAAGAAAGACTCACTTTGCCACAGATGAAAGTACCTGAAAATTCCAGTCCACGGCGCATCTTCGTGCTAGTTTGTCATACTTAACTTAAATAGACAAGTTTTGGTGGAGTTCGGTTCCCCCATCTTGCAGTTAGATAAACGTAAACAAACATGGATTCCCCGAGCTTGAACATCTCCATGTTGTCATTTCTTCCATGAAAATCTCCAGTTTATCATTAATTCCCCCAAACTTTGCCATTGAAGCCCTCGAATTTTGGCATGAACATCTCCAGTTTGATTCATGAAACATGGGTTTGTATGGTTTGTCATGGTTTGTCATGGTTTGTCTGAAAGTAGGGTACCCCTTGACCCATTGGTTCATCATCGTTATCCCATATTTTCCCATATTATCCCAGATTTTACCATATGTTGTCATATCTTCCCATATTTTTCCCGCCTTTTTTGGGGGGTCCCAAGACACACAGCCAGGCGGAAGTGACCCAGCAAGGTGGGGCGCAGGCGCGTCTCTTCCGTCTGCTCCCCGTGGTGGCGCAGCAAAGTGGCACCGGCAACGGGCGCAGGCCCCGGTCGGTCGCTGGTCTGAAAGTTTCCCCGTGGTTCATGGGGATCTAAAACAAAAGGGTAAATCAAGTTAAATCTATCTGATTTTTTTTCCCTAAAACACACCAATAAATAGAAAAAAACGAACATATACAAATCAATACGTTTTTTCTAAAATTCAGGAGACCCCAAAACCCATGGTTTAAAGTATCATTTTCATATGACATTCCTTTTCTATTGGAGAGAAGCCCTGCCCACTGTCAAAGTTGGTGTACAACCCCCTTTCCCATGGGATGAGGATGAAGATTTCCCCAGTGTCTATGGAAATTTACCGCAAAGACAGATATTTTACCAGAACCGATTAAGGGGCCATCTGAATGGGGCGCGTGCCAACGAGTTGCGAGCTATGTCAGTGCGAACAGAGGCACTAGGGTTTTTAGCCATGCCCAATCACGTGAGTCTATAATTTACAAAACATATTATTAATAATTGTATTAATAATTGAGTTTATGCTGGCACTCTACATGCAGCTTGTTTCCTTGCTGAATTGCTGTGGCTTTCAGCGAATGTGACCGAATTACTGCCAAGTACTGCAATGCGCATTCTCGCTTGCAAATGTGCACCCATTTGCTGGTTGTAGGTTTGTCTTCAACATTGGTAAACTACTGTTGTTTGGAGATTGATAAACTACATCAAACTACCGTTGTTAGGGGTTGGCAGTTTCCAGTTGCACAAAGTGCCAACCTGAGTCGTGTCTCTGTCAATGTCCTGTCACCAGGTCGCTGGGAAGTGGAGGTCCAGAGCCACTTGGTGAGATTTCTTCCAAATTAATCATAATAGTAATAATCATGATCTTTAAAGAGCAATAGGATTAAGATAGTTATGATCTACCCCCTAATAATTTTAAGTACCTCCAGTAATCAAACATGGCAGGAAATGCCTCCATAGTTCCATGATTTTGCCAACACAACCATCATTTGTGATGATTTCCCAGCTAGCCATGTTTGATTACCACAGGGTAACTTTAAGGGGTTGCCCCATCTCAGTGAGGACTTTGGGCCAGAAATTCTCGCCAGCTGAGGTGGTTGGGCAAGGATGTGAGTAGTAGCTTCAACGAAGTGGATTTCTACAACGAGGTGCTTCACATGCGCCGCTGGCTGCAGCAGGACTGTGAAATCTCGGTAGGAACACTCATGTGGTAAGCGAACAATAAACCGCATTACTGGGGATTTGCTGTGATAAGTGGCAGACATTGTGTAACCACATACATATTGTTGTATGTATATCATATATATATACCTATATATATGCATATGTATATGTATATAGATATACATTATATATATATAGAGATACACATTATATATATAAAATTAATATCCACATTCAATGTTCTTGTACGACACTTTGCACACAATTTTGTGCGCAGGATCCACCCCTCCAACCAGTGCCCAAATTGTTGGAGCCACAGAGATGTTGTGCCTGGTGATCGAGGGTTTTCTTGGGGAAATCTGTGCTGATTCCATCTGCTTCCATATTTTAATTGGGATTTGGCAATTTAGTAAGAAACATCGGGATGGGGTTATGACCAACTGAAGTCTGAACATAGAGTATGGGCCCATCCAAATAGCAAGTTTTGTGTTGAGAAAATGATGATAAACTATTAGAAGTACTAGAGTGCCAGGTGTATTTTCAGATAAACCCAGATTGGATATAGTTGGTGTATATATATATAAATATTTATATCCCACTATAGTATACCCCCAAGAATATACTCATATTCCCATGAGGGGTTTCCCACACTGTCTCAGGGGGCAACAGGCGGGGGCCTCGGCTTAGTTTCTGTGCCTTATTCTGACGCATACCCAGCGCGGTGTTGTGGGATGGACGTCACCCCAACCAGTCATGCATATATATATATATATAAACTATTATATCGTTATTTTATATAATGTATATTTATAGTATTTAAGTCATCTTATACACAGATGTGATATTACTTGATAAAGTATATATGTATATGTATTAAATAATATGTCTATGTATAGATATGTATATGTGTATGTGTATGTTTTGAACAAGTGTATGTATATGTGTATGTACATTCATATTTAAACACACAATATTATATAATGTACCGTAAAATAAGACAATATATATATAATATATATAAATAATATAGTGAATAAGTTATAACAAATAATATACAATACATTATATAATCTTTAAAGTATAATACATAAAATATAATATAACATATAGAATATATTAAATAGTATAATTATATAAACAAGATAATATATATATACATATACGTATTATAGTATATAGTACATGATATAAAATTACATACAATATACAATATATATATATGTATAGTATATAATAAAACATATAATATAATATATAATAAATAAATATTTATATATATATATATATTAAATATAATATATAATATGATATTAAATTTTGTCAAGTGATTTATAATGTATAATATATAACTTTTTTTTGGATATATATATATTTAATATTATATATTATATTTAATATATCATATAAATTACTGTATGTATATAATATATGATATATATGATATATAATATACAATGTTATATATGTGCATACATAAGAGAATTTATATAATATTTAATATATTAGTATATAATACAGATAAAATATGATATACTTTATATAGGATATATATAGTATATAATTCAATTAATGATATAAGAGATAGTATCTGATATTTAATATCTAATACCTATAATATATATATATATTATTTAATGTAAAAGATATGTGATTTAATATGTAATATGTAAACTGTAATATCTAATAATATTATATATAATTTATAGTTTATGATATAGAAAATATATAGAATAATACAGAATATAAAAAATAGTCTACACTTCATAATCTATGATATATTAGATATGAAGAATCATATATTATACCTATTTTATAATTTATGATATATACAGATATAATAATATAATAATGCAATCATGTCGTGATAAAAGATAACAATAATATTGAATATATAACAATAGAACAGCATAACAATATCATGATATAACAATATAACAAAATTACAATATAATAATATACTCATTTAACTCATGATATGATGATATAACAGTATAATAATATAATTTCATGTGATATAATATAATATAGTATAGTTTAATATGATATAATATAATATAACATAGAATATAGTATAGTAGAATATAATACAATGTAACATAAAACACTGTGATATAATATAAAAATATGATGTATGGTGTGGTAGTGGAATATAATGATATAGTAATATAATTTAATGCATAATAGTAAACTAATACAACCACACAATATTAGACTATAATAAAACATTTGATGATCCGAAATGATATAACCACTATAAATACAGTATAGTACAACGCAGTATACTATAACATTGTATGGTTTAGTATGGCATAATATAGTATAGTCTAGTACAGGAAAGGATAGTATAGCATAGTATGGTATAGTATGATACAAAACAGTATAGTATGGTACAGTATAGTTTAGTACAGTACGGTATAGTCCAGTTTCGTATGGTATAACATAGTATAGTCTAGGATAGTAAAGTATAGTATAGCATACTAAAATTTAGCATAGTATAGTATGGTGTAGTATAGGATAGGATAGGATAGTATAGGATAGTAGAATATATATATATATATTTGTATTTATATCTGCATACAATATAATAGAAATATGGAAACATATAGAAATATACAATTCCCATCAGCATGGGGGTATTTTTTCCTGACATCTCGTTGCCCTCCAGAAACAGTTGTCAGGTAAAGGAGGAAGAGTACGAAACCAGTCAGACCCCCTGGGGCATCATCGATTTCATGGTGAGCCGCGTCCTTGGCATGTCTTCACGTGCATTCGACATTTCTCAGCATTAGAGTTGCCGAACTCATTTCTTGCCAACCCAACGCAATGGCCCAAAATTTGGTAAACACCATTAGAGTATAAACTTTATACCGCCCCCAACCATTAGAGTTTATACCACTCATTTCTGGTGAAAACAGGGGATGGGAAAAATGCTTGGTGGGCTCGGCCGAGCCCGCCGCTCAGGTTACCATGGCCTTGCGCGCTCATGTACTTGCTCATGGGTGGCGGATGGTCGTGAGTGGGGTATCCGAGTGGAGGTGATAGGTGAATATGGAAGGGTCATTGCCATGGAAAATTGAAGAAATTTATGGGATATTCAGGTTTTATGGGAATATCAGGGGATAATATTTCATCACCAATCTATAACTGCCACTTATTAATAAACATGTTGATGATAAACCAATATGTTAAGATTTATGCCACCAATATTTGGTCCAGCATGCGGTAAATGTTGGAGAAAACATTGGGGAACATGATGATCAACAATGAAAACGTCAATGAAAGGTTGTGTTTGAAAAGGGGGATACCCCAGAAATGCCAACCAAATAGGCAACATATGATGTTTCACCATTCCTTTTTCAAATTCCCTTTTTGCAGCCATAATTTTGTGGTACCCTGGGGCATTGGATTATCAACCCCCCAACATTGTCAATCTCAATCTTTTCCCAAATTGCGGAGTACTTGCATTTTGGACTTGTCCAAACTGGGTCATTTCACCCTGCGAAATGCACTAGTTTCGATTTTAGAAAACGAATCTGGGACATTTTTGTGGGGTAAATGGGGGTAACGACTGTGGGATATAACATATAGCGGACTTTCGGAGAAGCCCAGGTGTTTGTGGGGAGTTTGAACGCCAAAACAGATGGTTGTTGAAGATGATCCCCCAGTTTGGCGACAATTGTCGTATCCGCAATGATCTAAACGAGCAGTTTCCAAAAAGCAAATTGGTTGATGATTGTAGGGGCTTATGCTACCCAACATCCTACCCAATATGTTGGGGATTATCATAATTATCATGAATGCGCTGGGAATTCCTATGACAACCATACATTTTTTTTACTTTTTGACATGAAGGAAAGGTTCAGCAAAGCCAGATCTGCTGATGTCCTAAGGCGGCACCGGGTGGCGGATTTGCTGGTCTTCCGAAGTCCCTTTGAAGGATTAGCGCCTACAGCTCAGTCGAGGGTGAGTTGAAACCACCAAGCAGTTCCGTCTTTCTTTCATGGGAAGGAGCTCCTTCTGGAGTCGATGCTAACTGCTTGGACAGCTCAAAGATGGAAAACCTGGGAAGAGAAGGGTAGCTGCTTAGTGGTTTCACATTTTCTTTTCCATCCATACTTCTTGATGATGATGATGATGATGATTATTATTATTGTGACTATTATTGTTGTTATCATAATCATAACTTTTATTGTTGTTGTTTATATGACCAGGTAGGGTGTTTCTGTTTGTAGGGTGTTTGAGTTTGTGTTTGTGAGGCGGCCACGGATGCTTCATTTGGAGTTGGGACCCAGAAGCTTAGCCGTTGGCCCAGTGCTTTCATTGAGAACCATACATGGAGATGGGCTAAACTTCCAAATTTCCTCACAAAAAGTTGGGGTACCATGGGGTATCCAATAATTGGATGGCTATTTGTACAATTTACCATGACCTCAATCTGTACAGAGGCTCAAATTTGACCATCCACAAAGGCCATGGCATCGGTTACTGTTGGTTCCTCTGAGGCTTTACAGGCTCGACACGAGAACGAGGTCTCCACAGGCATCCTCGCACGTCAGGCACTGATGGAAGATGTTGGCAACTTGAGACACAAAAGAAACAGTTTTTGAGACTCTGCTTCTTGCAGTTGTGTAACCAGAAGTTACAGTATCGGAGTTATTTGTAAACTCCAGGTTGAAATCAATGGAATGACAGTCATAGGCCGCCCCTGTTCAGGAAGGCATCTTCGTGGATGGTTTCTTATCACCGCCACAGAGCATCCCCAGTGAAGGTCCCACGCTGGACCTACGAGGCAGATCTGAAGGTCCTGAAGAGTCAAAGATTCTTCAAGTATTGAATGTGTATATACATATGTATTTCATTACATAAAAATAAATATATACACATATAATATACATATGTATATATATATATACACATTCACATACACATACCTATTATATACATGGACACACACACGCACACACACACATATATATGTCATATATGTCATATATGTATATATCTATATATCTATATATCTATATATCTATCTATATATATATATATATATACACATGTACCCATGTGACAGAACCCATGGTGCCGGATTTTGGTGGGAAATGAACATCCATCCATAAATTGCAGCTACCATTGTTCGCGGAGGCTGGTCGTGGGGTGACAACACCCAACGACGAGCCAAGCGCCTGCCCCTGCAACGGCTGCACCTTGCAGAGGTCAATGGGATGTCCAACATGTTTATCTATAAATATATATATATATATATATGTATATATATACATGTATATGCATAAATAAATATATATATATATATATATATATGTATGTATGTATGTAATGTAATGTAATGTAATGTAATGTAATGTAATGTA
>Ga0126342_10002310_pt1 | contig 29428 bp, 29 predicted proteins | sample Cyp1metagenome_FD_92528 | JGI IMG/M metagenome (GOLD analysis project Ga0126342, IMG submission 92528) | Coral microbial communities from Lord Howe Island, Old Settlement Bay, Australia - Cyphastrea 1 metagenome | ecosystem: Host-associated > Invertebrates > Cnidaria > Coral ...
GGTGTGTAGGTGAAAAAGCTGGGTCTCAGGGAAGGACGAGCTCTTCCCCGGACGGCTTAAGCCAAAATGGCACCACATTCTTACACCTCTGCAACATCCTCTTAGTACGATGCACAAGGCGAGTAATTATATATATTATATAATATGATCATGTGTATTTGTATGTATTGTAGTTATTATTTAGTCTCATGATCAAGTTACTACATATTGTAGGATGGTCATTCCAAAGGGAGGGTTTGTTGTCATAAATAAAGAATCGCCATCGCACCAGTAGGTTGCACCTTTCTATTGCCCTATCAGATCATATCTGTGGTGACCGGAGGTGTGCATACCTCACTGTCATGTTTCATCATGTTTCATCGGAAACCATGGGCAATTTGAATCGATTTGACCCGTCCTGGTTCAACAACTCCTGGTATTCTTCCGGGGTCCGCCCTGCGGGAATTCATGAGTCGCTTTCATAAGAGTCATTCTGAGTCATTCTGCCTCTTGAGAGCCACGGTAGACATGGAACGAACGCAAGCAGGATTCTCTCAGCATGGAATCAAAGCAAATTTCCACACATGCTTTCCCCTATTTGGCGCATTTTTGCGGCTTTAAAAGCTTCGTTGAACTGATTCAAAAGATTTCAAAAGGCATTTTTGGGGCATCTCAGGCATGAATCTCTCGTCTCGAAATCTCTGCCTTCATCGTCCTTCTCGTGGTCCTTCACCAGGTCCTGCACATTTCATGCCACAATGATTGCAATATATTGCAATGACAATGAATCTGTTCGCGAACTTTGTTAAACTGTTAAACAATGTTAAACATGCTGACGTGTTACTGACAATGCTGAGGCACTTTGTTAAACTGTTAAAGCAAATGCCTCCGCGCTCAATGAAGAGAGGAAATGGGAGGACATTGGAGGACTAGGTATCCAAAGGCAAAGGAGAACACCAGTGAAGAGACAGTGAGAATGGACTTTCAGCAGAGCCCTGCAAAGTTGGTCAGAGATGTAGTTTTCCACACATTTGGGCAAACGTAGCCAACATAATATCAACATAGTCTTCAATGAATGTGGATCTAGCAATCCAAACATCGAAGCGTGTTCGAGCAATGTTGAATAAATGGTTTAATGATTTTAATGGTTTATGTTTTCACAGAGGCTTTTAAGCACGTTACAAACATGTTGGGCAACGCATTGAGCAATGCGTTCGGCAACACGTTGTGTCCACGGTGCAACCGATACCGATGCACCGATGCAGGTCCGCAGGTCCTTCAAGAAGTTTTGAGCCTTGTCCAAACCAATGCCCGAGTGGCGGACGATCCAAGAGGCCTCGCCAGGTCGCAGGGCACAGGCAAAGCATCGAAAGCATCGAAAGCATCGAAAGCACAGTCGTGTCGAGATTTTTTGCTACGAGAGATTGCCCAAGCATGCCCAAGCAATCTTGCAACGTCAACACGCTTTTAAAGTGACGTAGCACTGTAGCACAGTTGAAGCGACACATAATGTAACCTTTTAAATATTCATCGCGTCTTGGTGCAGGGCTTTCCGGGACCTGCAGAGAGATGTTTAAGTCATGTGAGTGGCCAAAGAGCGCAAACAAATCAAGGAAGGCAATACGAATACCAAATACCTGCAAAGAACCATTCATCAGGAACAAATGAAGAGATATGAAGAGGCATCAAATGCTGAGAAACATCAAATTGAGAATGCCATCGCAAGCTCGCCAGTGTGACTCTGAACGAGAGGGTCCTTCACCGCTTTCTGCTGTCTCCTATCAGCAAAGAAAGCAAAGGCATTCTGTGGCAGTGCTCTGCGTGTTTGGCCCTCCGAAGTTCTAGATGCGTATCTTTGCAAACTCAAGCGCAGTGCCTCAACTCCTTGATTTCTTCTTTTGAAAATGCTATCATAGGTATCATCAAGCTCTTTCATTCCTACAACATAGCAACACTAACCCTATGCTCCTGGCCAACAGATGCTCGTGGATACAGCGATGTCCGCCTGTGTGCTCGGAACGAAATATCGATGCACTGCGATGCACAATGATGCAAGGGGCAAAAGTCTGTGGTTCTGTCAGGCGTCAGTGTCACGGAAGTTAACAAGCAGTGAAGGCACTGACGTAAGAGGAAAGATTGGGAAAGACTTTGCGAGCTGTTAGCGAGCTTTTCAAACCTTGAACTGGGCACATCCTAAACACCATCCCCCTTGGAGATTCCCCTCTAGCTACAAGATGCTACAATGTTACAAGCCTCCTACAGTAACTCCCACTTGACTTGGCACTGGACTTGGCACTTGCATTGTCACAGCAGATCTGTATTTACATGACATTACACAACATTACACAACTCTCCTCCAGAGATTCTGTTGAATCATGTTGAATCATATTGCAGGAAGTCCGGGTCGGTCTAAGTTGGCCTTTAAGTCTTTAAGCATTTAAAATTGGTTAAAAGTTTGCTTAGCATTGCCACCTGCTCTCAAACTTTCTAGAGTGTACTGCAAACTTCCCTGCTTTAGATCCGTTTAGTGCATCATGCCTTTGCACATCTTGTTTGAAGTTGCCACCAAATGGCGAGTGACTCTAGGCATCTCTAAACACGAAACTGTAAAACCAATGATTGAAGGGAGACACTGTGTGCTTCCTCAGAGAGCTCACCCTCTTCGCTATGTTGCCTTCCACCGACCACAGCAATACAGAAGCTATTTCCACTCCACATTCTTGAGCTGCCTCTTTTCATTGTTCTCTCCTCATTGAAATGAATAGAAGTACACCAGGAAGCATCACATCATTCAGTTGATGTGTTGATTTGGAGCGTTGATGTGATGCTTTTGGAAGCTTTCGTGTGGAGGCTGACCATGTCTGACAATATGCCTCTGTTTTGGCCCAGTGTTCATATTTTCTCATCTTCTTTCATCTTTTTTCCAAACGTATGAAACATTGATTTCCTCTTTGTCACATCCGAAACACAACTCGGTCAACTCGGTCACATCCCACCGCCGAAACATCAACGGAACACTTCAACTCTTGGTCGCCTGGAGGCTGCAATCTCCACGGTCGGTGGTTCCAGTTGTTCCAACTGGCAATTGGCATCTCACTGAGTCACACAGAGTCACTGGTCTCAACATGTCTCAACCACACTCTCAACCATCTCAAGTTCACGAAGTTCATATTTTAACTTTTTAACATATAACTTATAACATAGATTAAAGATGTTGAAAGACAGCAAACTTCTGACCTTCTTGAAACTAATCGTTGAAAGAGACTTCTTAATCTTCACTGATTGAAAAGGGTCTGTATGTCTACATGTATGTCATCGTATGTCTACTTTCAAATGTTTTCAACTTCATCTCAGACTCCAATGGTTTCGTCGCTCGTCTGATGGAGCCCACCACTCCGGTGCTCGGATGCACTCCGTTGCACCTCATCCGCCACCAGGTCCTCCTCGTTTTCGGGATTCAGCAAGCCACGCATACCTAACAAGTCGGAATATCACAGTCACTCACCAAAATCATCAAATGACAATCCTACACAGCCATCAATTCTGAGGAATTCAGGGAAAAAGAGGCGAATGCTATACTTGGTAGGAACGCAAGACAAAGAGGTGCACATCTATAGGAGAGATAAACAGCACATCCCCTTGCTCTTCATACCGACATGTGCACACAAAGCGACACTAATGCATACAAGCAAACATTGTCGCATTGTCACATTGTCGCTCCTCGAAAACGCTGCCGGACTTTGCGGCGAATTTCGTCAAGGTACAAGTTGGGCCTCAGAAAGAGAACGCAAAACTTACATCAAACGCGCGTAAGAAAATGATGTCAATCTATTGAATCTATTGTAAATACATCAAACAAGCGCCCAAGCAAGCTATAGCAAGCTTGCAGAAAGCAGAAAGATACAAGGCGGTCTGAATCCTAGAAACGAGAAGAGCATTCAGACGGAGAAGGATCAGAAGGATCAGAAACTCCTCAGAATCTCAGAACATCTCACCACACTGAAGGGAGACTTTGTGCGCCGGTTCTAGACAAATAGGCGAGAAGCAACATTTGCACAAAGCGCAAAAAGGAAACGTAGGGATATGATTTGCCTGAGCTCATCGAAAAATCATATACTGCCCTTGCTTCATTTCCACCCAAGTTCTGCCCACCTTCCAACCACTTTTTAAGCTGTCACTTGTTTGGATCAGCCAATCACTTTTCGATGAACCGCATTGGGACCCTTGACATCAACAAATCCACCAAGCTCTTGTGGGACTTTTCCAAAGCTCTGCAACCTGTTCACTTTGTCTGACTCCATTAGTGCAATTAGTCTCTATGTACTCCTTGTATCTCAGATATCTGCATGGTTCCTTCAAGCTGAATTTAGCTTCGCTGTTTTGTCCACCCCTCGACAGAGACACAAATTGCATCACCTTTGAGGTCACGACTCTGAAAGCGTGAGTGCTGTAACAAACTCATCTTTACTGCATCGGGGGAGCAAACCCAGCAGCAAGTTTTCGACTACATATTATACATATGTCATATGTATTCATATGTATGTATGTGTATATAAATATATATGTATGCATATTGCGCAGCATATATACATATATTTACACATATAGACACGTATATACCGTATACATCTCATGAATAGCTGACGGCATTTGCCATGAGTCACACAACCCCAGTTTTTTAAAGGTGGCTTCGTCCTCCTGCATCAGATTCAAATTGATTATACTGCAAAGATCTGCAAAGTATCTGTGGATGCGCTACAGTTCAAGCTCATGGACTCTCACATCATCTCACATCAATCTCATGACATGTTGGACTGTCGTGCCTTATTTGCAGGCTACCATCAACGTCGATCAATCGAAAGGCTTTCGCTGCTTCATGAGTTGTTAGCCTCGCAGCATCTCTGCTCTCTGGACCAAAACCAAACTGAAAAATACTCAAATGAAAAATACTGAAAATATATTGACATGATTGTCTATCCCCTTAAACCTAGGCAAACTACTCGAAGCATGAAGCAATATGCCACTGACTTTTCATGCTCTTCAATGATTTCGAGTTTTCAGATGGGGAGCCAAAAGAACTAGGCAAAGGAACTAGGTAGAGCGACGTTTTTTCCCACAACAACGTTGTTTCAAAATTCATGAAAATTCCAAAACTTTCACTTTTTGAACATATCCAAGTTTGAGGCTTCCATGCAGGGACCGCATATCGAATGAACTCCCCAATGTCCAAGGACTCCTCGGCAATCGTCACGGACTGTCACAGCTGACGGCTGGTCTCAACAGACTCCGCAGTCACAGCAGACAGAATGGACACTCTCACACATCGCACCAGAAAAAGTCCGGGTGCAGGAAAAGTAGCCGACCAGCTTGTGTGAGCTACTAATCCCCAACTGTACATATCTCTCGTGAGCAGACAGAATGGACAGAGGCAAAACAGAGTTGTTCTGAGTTCTTCTGAGTTCTTGTCGCCCTGGTCCATGTCCAGTGCGGCAAAACAGTTCGATAAAGACCTGCCCAAGTCATTCCAAGGAGTCCAATCTTGGCAGCAAAGGCTGACTAGATCAATCTGTCTTACTTTGTCGTGCCAAAGATCGTGATATTGAGCATCCTGCCCAAACTTTTTGAGGATCTTGTCCCGCAGGTCCTGCTGCGAACTGCAAAGCCAGCATGGATCTCAGTCTCCGCACTAAATGCAGCCTCAAATCTCGCGAATAACGGTGACATTAATGATGTTAGTGACGTTGAATGATACTTGTTGAGAATGAGTGAGAATAGAATGAGAAAATGATATGAACTGATATGAACTGATATGAATGGAGAATAACTAGACCAACGACAGAATCTCCTCCAGCAGCAACGAAGGAGAGATGGCACTCATCGCTGCAGCGAGCATCTCCAAGGTGACCTGATAAGCGAGAGCCAGAGCGAGGCAAGTCCAACGTGAATCAATGAGCGAGAATCATTTCTGAATCGGTGAATCGGTAGCCTGCATCCACTAACATCCACGTTGCCTTACACTACCATGTTCGTCTCGTCCAATCACTTGCTTGCAATGTGGTAGCACTTGCATACAGCCATACAGCTGCATACAGCTGCATACATGTTCAGTCCTTCACTTTGCGGATACTTGCCATAGGGCTGTGGAGTGTTGTTCATGGAATTGGATCCTAACTCTTATCATACCGCGTCGTACCATCGTACCCTAGTTGTCCACTACAACCTTGACATCAAAGTTGAAGCAGCAAATAGATCAAATAGGTTGTTTGACAATGTTCGAAATTTGGCAAAGCCCGAGAACGCAGCGGTCTGGTTCCAACTGTGAGGGTCACGGATGGCCGCAAAAAGGTTCTGGCCACATGGTTTGCAGCCGATCGCATCATGCAATAGACTCAACACACGCATTTCGTACAGCATCATCATGTTTATGACGGTTTATGGCGGTTTATGATGGTTTATGATGGTAAATGGAGCCCATCTGATTCTGGACCTCGGGCGTTTCAAGGCATTCTCCTGCCTGGTGTTCGATCTCGTCTTCCACACCTGTGAAGTTTTGTCAGTTTTGTCATGCTCTGTGGCAACCGAGTTGAGCAAAGTTACTGTCAAAGACTTAGATCGAGATATCTATCATTTCCATATTACAATATTACATTGTTTAAACATTAATATGAGAAACATATTAAATCAATCTGACGTTCAGAGACTTTAACAAACCTTCAGAATGCGTCTGGACTCAAGACCTACGCGCGTCAAGAGCGAACCGAACTCCTGCACCGTGAAGGACCTCGACAAAGACAGAGACAGAGACACAGGGAGAAAGGGTAAAGCAAATGACTGGGAGAATCCAGGGCAAGCAGTGTCGACGAGTGTAGAGAGAAAGCAAGTAAACTAAGTGTAAACCAAGCCATCTTTCTGCTCCCACGCTGAAAACAGTCAAATCCGCGCAGCTCTGCCTACCCGGATCCTTGTTGAGATCCATGTTCAGGAGGGCCTCACACTGAGATCTGCAGGTTTGAAGGTGATGAAAAGGACAAATAAATTCAGGTGCTATCCCCAACAGCTTGCAAATTTTTGCTTTGTATACACTCATACACATACAAACATGCAATGATGCTGCACAATGGTAAAACAACCAGGGCCAGGAACCTCAACAGGTATCTGCACCGGAACCCTCCAGAACCGCAACGGGTATCTGTAGCGGAACCCTCCGGAACCTAGCAAGGTATCTGCATTGGCATTGAAACCCTCCGGAACTTTACCCGGTATCTCAACTAACATGAATTGATACAAACTTAGTCATGTTGGATGACACGGTATTACTAACTGTACATGGTCGTGTGCTCATCATCATGACATCATGCCCACATTGTCATACAATCATACACATACATCATACAGATACAATTATACACATACAAGCATACACATACAACCATGCAATGATGTTGCACAGGTATGTGACGCATTCCCATGAAAAGTAGTACAAACACATAATGTGCAAGCGTTCCCGTTGCACACCTTTGTGTTCATAATTCGGCCCTGCTGTTGACAACATTATTTATGAATCTGCGGCAAACAACCAACATGAAGTCATACATACGCAATCATTGCGGATTACACGTTGTTACTAACTGTATATGGTCTTGTGATCGTCATGATACCATCATAGGCGCATTGTCATACAAAAATATATAAATACAATCATACACATACAACCACGCAATGGTGCTGCACGCTGGTAAATGAATCCGGGCCCTGGAAAGCATTATACACATACAATGTGCAAGTGCTCACGGTACTTACGTGTTGATGTGTTCATTTCTGCTGGTAACAGAATTACTTTTGGATCTTCGACAAGCAACCAACATGAATTGATACAAACGCAATCATGTTGGATGACACGCTGTTACTAACCGTAAATGGTCTTATGATCGTCATCATGACATCAGGCGCACATTGTCATACAAGCATACACATACAATCATACAATCATTCATACGCATACAAGCATACACATAAAACCATGCAATGATGTTGCACACAGGTATATGAAACATTCCCATGAAAAGCTGTACCTATCCTTGGTCTCTTCGCCTGCTGCCGGTGCAGTTCAGCAGATTGATTGTCAGATCCCTGGTCTCTGCGCCTGCCACCCGTGCAGTTTACCAGACTGATGGTTAGATCCTTGGTCTCTGCACTGCGCCTGCCGCCTGGCAGTTCACCAGGTTGATTTTCAAAATGCGGGTGTCCGCGCCTGCCAGCGGAGTCGAGCGGGTTGATTGTCGGACCCCTGCAAATTACAAGAGCGATGGTTGGATCAAGTTGCATCCTTGCTCTCCGCGCCTGCCACCAGTGCAATTAACCGAATTGATTTTCAAACTGTTGGTCTTTGCGCCCGCCCTTGGTACAGTTTACCAAGTTAATTTTAAAAATGTTGGTGTGCACGCCTGCCCCCGGTGCACTGAAGCGGATTGATTGTCAGATTCCTGGTCCCTGCGCCTGTCACCCGTGCAATTTACCAGGGTGATGGTTGGGAGTCAGGTTTTGCGTTTATTGCCACTTCACTGAGTCCATGCCACCCTTGTCGTCGCGTTTCTCTAAACCCACGCTGTCGTGACAGTTCGCCGTTCGATATATCACTTCAGGCTTTGCGGTCGTCGTTTTGCTCTATATAGCGTGCCATGTTATCCTTCATATTTTTGCTTTGGTTTGCGCTGTGCGTGCTTGAACCGCTTTTGACTATGCGTCAAATTCAGCACTGTCACTTGTTGCTGTTTGCCAACACGTTTTGCGGGTCAGTCTTTCCCGCCTTTGTCCTTGCTTTTCTTTATGTCGTGATGTTTCAATCTGACGCTGCAGGTTTTTGCGGTCATGTCGTGTTGAAAGGTTCTCACGCCGGCTTGTCCTGAGATTGTTCCCTTTGCCTTGCCGTGTTGTTTGTCATACATTTGTTTGGGCGCGCGCTGCGCTTGATCAAGCAGGGTACGCGTCGAATTCAGTGTTGTCAGATTTTTTCGTTTGCCAGCGTCTTTTGCCGATCTAGTTTTTGCAGTGGTTGGTTTTGGATGCCAATTTCCGCTTCGCACAAACATCGCAAAAAAACATCTCAAAAACACAAAACAAACATCACGACATTGTGGGCGAAAACTCCGGTAAACTGCACGGGTAGCGGCGCAGAGACCAAGGATGCAACCATCACTCCGGTAAACTACTAAATGATGGTTTTGCCTAGTGTCCCGTTTCTCTGTGTTTCACACACTGACATGCAGATACTGGTGGTGATGATTCATGATTGTAAATGCAGACAATACGTGTAAGATCAATGTTCTTTGGATGGGTTACAGCACTTTAGAAAGTCAGTTTCATCATGAAGTACACGTATGAGATCCCATTGTTACACAGTTTGAGGTGTTTGAGATGTTTTGTTCTGTGTCTTTGCGATGTTTGAGAAGTGGATCAATATGACGCCGCAGGTTTCATCGGCCATGTTGTGTTGAGTGGCTCTCACGCTTGCTTGTCCTGAGATTGTTCCCTTTGCCTTGCCGTGTTGTTTGTCATACATTTGTTTTGGTGCGCGCTGCGCTTGATCGAACAGGTTGTGCGTCGAATTCAGTGTTGTCAGTTGTTTTCGTGTGCCAACGTCTTTTGCAGGTCTAGTTTTTGCAATGATTGGTTTTGGACATTAATCTCATACTCATACTTGTGCTTCATGATAAAACTGTCTTTCTACAGTGTTGCAACGCAAAGCACGTTGATCACACGTATTGTCTGCATTTACAATCATCACCATCAGTATCTGACTGTCAGTGTGAAATACAGAGAAACGGGCCACTAAGCAAAACCACCATTTAGCCATGAAAAAGTTTTTGTGCATTGCATACAATCGTACTTTGATTCGACGCCAATCGTCTTACTGGTACATCTTTTACTGAGTCGCTGTCACCCATGCCTCTGCTGTTTCCAACCCACGATGTCGTAGTGCTTCGAAATGACTCTTCAACTTTCGTCGGCCGTCTATTTGTCAATCGTCTGCAAGCCCGCATGTGTTAAGATTGAGTGGGGTATCAAAAAAAATTAAAAGATTGTTGTCTTTACGCTGCCGTTTCGTTCCTTCGAAATTTTGATTCGGTTTGCACAGTGCTTGGTCGAACCATGTATGCACTGACTTCTTTTTTGCCATTACCTGCCCACCCCCTCCTGCAAAGTAAATCTACAAGTATTTGAATGCATCATACACTGCGTTTCAGTGCTTCTGCCCAAAAAAAATGCTTATGCTATTAAAAACATCAGAACCCTCTGGAACTTCACAAAGCATCTGCACCCGAACTATCCGGAACTGAAAAACCTCACCGGCTATCTGCACGGGAACCTCAACAGGTATCTGCACCGGAGCCCCCCAAAACCTCACCAGGTATCTGCACCGAAACCGTCCGGAACCTCACAAGCTACCTGCACCTGAACTTTCTGGAACCGTACCGAGTACCTGCACCGGAACCCTCCGCAACTTCACCGGCTATCTGGACGTACCGGAACCCTCCCGCACCTCACCAGGTATCTGCACCGGAGGGAACCTCAGCAAGTATCTGCACCTCAACCCTCCAGAACCTCACCTGGTATCTACACCGGAAGCCCCTCCGGAACTTCAACAGGTATCTGGACCGGAACCCTCCGAAACCTCACCAGGTATCTGCTCCGGAACCCTCCGGAACCCTCCGGAACCCTCCGGAACCCTCCGGAACCCTCCGGAACCCTCCGGAACCCTCCGGAACCTTGCCCAGAACCTGGTGTTGAGGCTGCACCGGATCGCACCAGAGCTAATTTGGGCTAAAGACCCCATAGCAAAGTTTTGCTGTTGCGGAAAACTTGGAGACACTGCGAATGCCCAATGCTGGCCTGGCGCATGGAAGGATAGCCTAAGGCCACCCACTTTCTTCGTAAGTCCTCCAAACATCCCAAGCTGACGAATTGCATCGTTCAAGCCTCCGTTCAAGCCTCCGTGTAAGCCTCATATACGAGTTGCTTAATCTTATGTGTATATATATATACTTACACTGTATACAATATATACATGTATATACCATTCTTCTCATACCTGTTTTTTGTGTTTCTGAAAACCTTTCTCCTCCAGGGATTTCACGGGTGCAGCAGCTTCAATCGCCGTGTGGAACTCATCCAACGACACCAAGCCTCGTAGAGCTGCGTTGTAGCAGCTACATAGCAGCTACACGGCTACATGGAGTCCCATTTGAACAGCATCTGAGATATTTGAGCATCCACTTCCTGCCGAAGTTCTCTGAAGATCTTGAAATCATCTAACAATGCGATTCATTTATATTCATTTAACATAATTTAACGCAGGAGCCGCCACTCCTGTCACTGGACAAACCCTGATCAAGGCCCAGACCATTCTTGTCGTGGTCAAGAAACTCAAAAATCTTGCCATGCTCCTGGAAGCACTAATGCTTTAGTCTTTCAAAGTTCACTCTTTTTAGGAAAATGAATTGAACAAAACAATGCAAGGTAAAATAATGTAAGATATGGATAGATATGGTAAGAGCATGCGAACCAAGGCAAAGGTATCGTACAAAGTAAGCTGAGTTCTCTTTGACCCTCTTTGATCTTCGTATCTTTTTGCATCTTTTTGCATCTTTTTGCAAGCTGCAAGCTGATTAGCTAGCGCTCGTTCAAGCGAATTGCAGCCGTGCGAAGCACACCGAGGCGTCGAAATCTGCAAATCCACAGCTCTCGACACTTTTTGAGCTCGAAAGAACTCGAGCTGCACTGAGGCCATGTAACGCTCCTCTTTGGATCAGCTTTGAATAAAATTTGTCAACCAAAAACATGTTGAAACAAGAATGCTCTATCAGAGTCTATCAGAGTCTATCATGGTCTATTGACTTTATTGACTTGATTGACTTTACTGCGTTTCTTCCAAAAGGTCCCGTTTCGTTTACGCCAATGAGTTGAGTACTTGCAAAAGGAAATCCACAGGTCTCTGAACTGAACGTGTGCTGCAAAGCCTTAAAGATATTTTAAGATAGATAAGTACGGGATTTGAAACGAAAAGAGACCTTGGAAGAGACGACTATAGCACAACCGAACTATCAATATAATTCAATCTCAAATGGCGTGATTTCGAACGATTCGAAGATTATCCTCATGGCGCCAAGTTCTGCACGCGGCATTGGCATGAGACAACATGAGAAACATGAGAAACATGAGACATCAGCTGCACAGCGCAGCCAGCGCTACTGTGAGGCGCATCCTGAAACGGAACATCAAAGCAGTCGTGAGAGAATGGAAGTGATAATTTTTGCAAAAAGTCATAAAATGTAAAGACTATATAGAGATGTATAGAGTGTGTAGGACCATAATGGAATGTTAGCTCATGTTAGTTCTTTTCAGCTTTTGCCAAAGGAGACTGTTCACTCATGTCTGTGTTTCGGGGTGGGCGTAATAAAACAAAAGCTGAGACACCAGCCATGGTGGCTTTTACACCTCACACGGTTCACAAGGAATCACCAGAACTCGGATCTCGGATCTTTGATGTTCTCAAGGACTGCAGAGCCTGCAAAGCACATATGTCGTCACTTCCAAACACATTTAGGTCCATGCCATTCGAAGCTGGTAGTCACCATTCTGGGTGATGTATCGCACCCAAGGGAGCGCCTCACAAGTTCTCTATGTGACGTTTTACCCTAGGAAACAAATAAGTAGCGTGCGTTTCAAAGAAGAACCAGATTCACAGCTTCTGGAAGCAGGACATCAGCATGTCAACTGAAACAATATCATCATCTATCTATCTATTTACGAACCTACCCACCTATCTATCTACCTAACACCCATCTGTCCATCTGTCTATCCATCCATCCATCCATCAATCCAGCCATCTATCTACCTATCTACCTATCTATCCATCCATCCATCCATCTATACATATTATAATAATTTATAATATATGTATACATACATATGGCAAAATATGGCAAATATGTTGTAAGTCTTCCATTACTATTAAGCCAGTGCCTGGTAACCGGATTTCTCCACAATCTTCAGATACCTGGCAGCCAGATGCCCCGGTGTGTCAAAGTTCTCACCGTTTCATCTGGGTTTGACCCTGCCTCACAGTCACACCCGACACGGTAAAGTAAGGGATTTCAAACTTCACCGACATGGGCGCCTTGCAGTTGCTTGGGACAAGAAAAGGCTATTGCATACTGTTGCCACACTGGTTGGTTATAATGAGAATGACAAAGTATATCAAAGTATCAAAGTAAATACAAGACATCTACTCACACTGGGAAAGCACAAGACTGTCACACACATGCATCAAATGCATCAACCAGGTCCTTCATGTAGGCATCTCTGTTCTCTGCACCGACAGATGGTAGCCCGAAATTGGCCGTCATAATGAAGTCTTTTTGACCTCTCAAGTTCGAATGCAGAGGAACCAAGAAGATAAGTGCAAATGTGGAAACCATTACAGTGAGAAATCATGTCGACCAGGGACGTAATGTGAATTTTAAAAAGTGCAAAAAACCACATCTTTGACCTTTCCGTCGTTGTGTTCCGACATCGAGGTGGACGCTGCAGCTGTGCCCCCGACCCTGAAACTGCTTGATGCTCCACACGATACAATCCTGGAGCTCTCCGAAACTCATGGTGAAATGATGTGAAACGCATTGCAAGGCAATGTCCTCACTAGACCATGTACCTCGATGCATAAATAATATAAAATAATATAAATATACCGTGTAAACATCATTGTTTCTTTTTCCATTGTTGAATTGCTTTGAACAGATACAACCAAAAGAAAGGTGCTTCCACAATCTTCTACAGACAAGTGAACACCATCCCTTGCAGCACTGCCAACACTCAGCGGGTTGCAGCGTTGGCCGCCTGATCTGGGATATATCTCACAGTGCCAATGGACGTTTTGAAGGATGGCGAGTCCACGTCCGAGGGCACCGGAATGTGGATCTCTACGTTGTTTGCAACGCTGCGCCTCAAAGCGAAGTGAACACATTTCGACATGACATCTCCTCACATCTCATACAGTGGGATCCGGACGATTTGAACTGGGACTTTGCTTTGATCATGTACCTTCGCAATCGCAAAAGGCAAAGCCGAGACTCACAAAAATGCTGGACGCAACACCTTCGGACCAAGTGACTCAATCCGCGACCGCGAGTGACCTGGATCCACCACGGCCTGACACCGGCGAAGCAAACATGAAGAGATGAGAAGAGTGAAGAGAAGAAGGAGAAGGAGAAGAAGGGTTTGCTTTCCCAAACTTTCTCCTATTCTTGCACTCAGATGCACTCAGCACGTTCAAAAGGAGATGCCAAACTCTGTTGCCTCTACCCATATCAAAGGTTTGACATGCGTGTTCAGCCGGTAGCTCATGAGCTCAAACTCACCATCTGGCCTGAGAAACTGTCAGAAACTGTCAGCAACTGTCTAGTCTCGGGCTTTCAAATTGGAGCAGGGTTTCGGAGAAGACATGAAATATGCAGATGATTCAAGACGTCTCTGCCGATTCAAGAAAAGTTGGTGCCATTTGTGTCGAGCCTTCTGAAACACACTTGGCTAACTCTGAGTTCTGGACGGAATGAAAGATATAGTCCGATCATTCTCAAAGCGTGCAAGCTGCACACACTGGTGGAACTTAATGTCCTGGCAAGACTTGCAAGCTGCAGACACTGCAGACACTGCAGACACTGGTATTTTCGTTAGATGTCCATCTTTCAGTGATGGGAAAAATTGGAACTCAATTCTCAATGGAAAAGTCTGAAGAGTCGGCTCTCTCCACAATTTGCACCTCCATTTCCACTGACTTTCCTTTGGCTACAGGCCTTCCAGTTGCCTGATCTCACATTTGATGTGCAGATACAACATAATACTGTAGTATATAATACTGTAACATGTAACTATGTAACAATGTATATTTCAAAGTATCATTATATACAATTATGTTTGCGGCATACAGATACACGACATTTGACATCAATTGACACAAATAGATTTTGCTGTGCTGTTTTCACTTGGTCATCGTGATCCATGTGGGGGTTCGCTGAATTGACACGAATGTTTGAAAAGTTTAAGTTCCTTTGATTCATGACTCGCAGTGTGTTCAATTTGTGCACGATTCCCACATGAAGCCTCAAACAGAAGCTTGTCATTCAGACCCAGCTTCAGCTCAGGCATTCCAGAAAGGTAAGACCTTGCCAGATAAATTTTGAAGTTGGAAAAGTCAGGAAAGATAGACATGACACAATTGAACCCTAGGTGTGACAAACAACACCTTTCCTTACCTCGTCTTCAGCCACAACGAGCGTCGTGGCAAATGAGTTTTTTACTAAATGCATGTATTATATACTTCACCTTACTACAAGGTACTACATAAAGGGCCAAACGCAGAACAGTTCTATGTAACCTATGCACCTTATGTATCCCTAACCTATCCACACCAAGCAAGTGTACCAGTTGTACCTGTACACTCTTCGGCTCAGGCTGCAGCTTCATCTTCAGAGCTCCCAAGATCTCTGATCGCAGCACAGAGCCGTTCGCAGAAACCAAGAGGTTCAAACGTTCGACCTCAGCGCCACTCAGTGCCACGCTTCTGTGCTATGTTTCAGGGCCACTTCAGGGCCACTTCAGGGCCACTTCAGGGCCACTTCAGGGCCACATAGTGAAAGGCTTTGACAAGGGCACATCATATGGAGCAGCATGTTCTATGCCATCAGATTGGGTGACGCGGAACTCCTTGTTACAAAAGGAAGCGGCGACATCCAGGAAGATCTCGTTCTTCTTGTGTTTGATGCCATCAGATCGCCAGGACCTTAATCATTCAAGACACAAACACCAACTCTCAATGACCTGACTCACCGGTATCGCTCGTCCTCAAGTTGAAACAATGAATCTGCAGAATCCCAAGATGGTACAATCCTGGTACAAAAAGCAGATGTCCGCAACAAAAAGCAACATTCTCTGTATCTGTCTGTCACTGTTCTGTGGCCCCCGTCACTGCATTGGTTACTGCGGTTGGCGGTCTCATCTGCTCAACCGAGAGCCTTGGACAGGCGGAACTCTACAGAGCCCTCCCAGCGGCTGATGCAAAAATAAGCAGTGCTACAGGACTGTTGTTTTTTTTCTATTTTGTTTTGCCATCACGTTTACAATCCTTGATTTGTCATCTCTAGTCTGTCTTTGCACTTTGCCCAAAAGATTTTAGATCATTCTTGCATCTGAAACGGCCATGCAAGATAGGACCGAACTCCAGAAAGGCTCAAAAAATGAGGAACATCAGGAGCTGTATTGGTACATGTCAATCTCCGAGCAAAATCAATGGTTTCCCTTCAATAATCCTGTGTTTCTTGACGTTTCTCATTGTGTTGAGCTGGATCTTTGGTTTCCCAAGCAGCAAACTCTCAGCTTCACTGAGGCCGATGCTGATGAGACTGAGTCTTGATATACTCTCGCAGAATCTTGACCTTGCGCTGCTTGAATTGCAAACCGAGTGACAAGCTGAATAAAAACGTGGAGAACGGCCACCCTGGCCACCCTGGAACTCACCCGCTGGCTCTTGCTCTCTTATAACTAGTGACATCTACAAAAAGATAAAAACGTGGACAAGAGAAGTGTGACATGCAATGATCAGGCTGCAAGAAAACAAAAATCAATGATCTCAACACACTTCATGACACTTCAGGACTGCCAATTTTGCTCCTTGATACTCAAGACCAGGGGCCAGTGGCATGAATTGTTCATCAAGAATTGAGGTTAGAAGTTTTCTGCCCTGGCTGAGCGTGAAACACTAGAATATCGCTGCCTAAGAAAAGTGGTGAACGCCAAAACTGCGGTCCAATTTCAAGCCTCGGTGGTCTGAGGGTAACCATTGTCCATCATCTCATCTAAAAGCTCATAGGTGATGACAAAGTTGTCCTCTCATTGCAACTGACTGCTGACTAGGGCAAGGAATGGGCCTGGAATGGGCATGGAATGGGCATGGAATGGATGGGTCACCGGGTCCTTTATGCTCTCCTCTTCGAGCTCGTTGAAATAATCTCTGAGAACCTGCGCCCGCTGCGAGGCCGACTCGCCCTGAGACCCTCGAATCGCGGGTGAGGAAATATTAAAAGAAACTCGAATCTGTTTACCTTTTTGAAAGATATTGGATCAATTGAAACGAGATCTGAAAGAATCTGATAGCATTGGTATCAAATTGATATGCATTGATAGATCTTTGAATCCACCCTCTTCCTTTGTGCGAGCTCTACAAACTGCACAAGCTCCATGTTGATTATCATCGACTTTCATCTTGCTCCCCTCATTAAGTTCACTGTTCCCGTCATGGTGTCATAAAACAAGTCTATATATTTCCTTGTACGTCATCGTATATCATTCTACATGGTCATGCGCCATTTACATCCATTTACCTCATACTACTGGCGAGCTTTTAGTACTTCCCGGGCCTCTGCCAAGCGGTAGAGAAAGGCCACAATCAGAGTTGCATTTGAGTTCCTCTGAGTGACAGCCTTACGACAAATCAAAGGACGGATGTCAGGTCAAAACTTCAGAAAGCTGAAAGGGCATCTGAAAGGGCATCATGTTGAGATTGCATGAAGATCTCTGCAAATGGCGAGGCTTCGACTAGCAAGTACAGGTTGTTGTACCTGAGCTCTGATTGAAGGAAAAACAAATATCAAAAAAGCAGATAAAAGCATAAAAAGCAAAACTGACAAATAGCATGCAGACTCTTTCGAGGTATTATCAGTACTGCCAATTCTGGCGACTGCCAAGCTGCTGGATCCAGGCAAAACTGATGCCGTCCTCTGCTCACTAGGAGTCACTAGGAGTAACTAGGAGTAACTAGGAGTCACTAAGACATTAGATGATATTATGAATGACATTATGAATGACATTAGATGACATTAACCGATTAGCTCTGTAGCTTGCTCTCATTTGCTGATCATTCGCTTGCAGCATCTTGCAGCTTTCACTTGACTTCAATCTAGGCCTCTTGCTAGAAAGTGTGCGAAGCAATTCTACAGGAATCTATAGATTCATAGGATTTGATTTATTTATAGAATTCTTTTTTGAGGTCAATTAGTCAATTATAGGGCCGGCCAGGAATGCTATGTAACAGTTTGGCAGTCCTCACAGAAAACTGGCTTGATGGTGGCGTCCTCAGCGTCTATGACGTGCTGTTGAAACCTGCAACACAGGTACACCAGATGTGATGCGAAGAATGAGAACTTGACAAAAACTTCACTGAATGTAGTTAGGACATGTGTCGACATGTTCGGACCATGTGACTGAGACAGAATCGTAATACACTACGCAGACTGCCAACCCAAGAGGTTAGAGGTTCCCTTTCGCTTTTGTCACAGTCTAACGTCAATGATCTACATGCCTAGGAAATTTACACGCACAGGATGAACCTCAAAGAGCATACAAGATGTAAGAAATGGAAGAGGACCAGCGCATGGTGACGAGAGTCTTGGGCCTTTTCTGCATAACCAACTACCATCCACGTCTACGTCATTACATGTCATTACGTGCGATTCGTGTCATTCGTGTTATTATCATTGCTCAACTTCGGAGCTTGTCAAGATCGGACAGGATGCTGCCTCTCGGTGATGTTCATTGGCACCTCGCCTCTATAATTCCGACCTGAAAAGGCCGTCCCTCTCCACCCGGCTGTGCCAGTTTTAACGTCTGAGGTCATTACTGATTATCACCTTCCCCTTCATGTCCATTATAAAAACCTCAGTGCAAAATTTCTGCTTGCAGACATGGATGAACAGATGATGAACAGCATGGTCATCCACAGGCTTCTCAGGCTACTCCAGTGCCCCTGCTGCAGACCAGGACTTGGAATGACTCCGAACGACTCCGAACGACTCAGGATCTTGCTGCGGATGCCCCCGCCATGGTGGCGAAGCTGGCAAACACCTCGTGGCACTTCACACGGCTGTGCCTTTAGAATTTGTTCCTCTGTCCACCTTACCCTACCAGGTCCTACCGCAAACAAAAATGAAGGCTCTGCTACAGCTCAATGAATGGATGCAGGACTCTAGGTTGAAGCGGGTTGAAGCACAAGTGCCACTGTCATGTTCTTCTTTTAATATATACAGTGCCAAGCAGCGCAGTGTCCACGTGTACGCCTCCCCCTTCCCCGCTTGAGATTGTGAAATAGCAGCAAGTGTAAGGCAAAACTCACGTGTAAGAGTTGGAAATAGACCAGCTTTTTCAGCCGAGCTTGTCCACAAGTCAAGAAGCTTAAAAAAATCAACACGCAAGAATGACACAAAATCAAGAGATGACAAGAGATGACAAGAGAAAATCAAAAAGGAAATGAACTTTGCCAGCTCTTCCAGAACTTTGCTGTGCTTCGCAGTGTCACCAGAAACTCTCCTAGCAGCAGTCCTCCTTTGGGAGACCGACAAAGTGTCGCACCAAGAAACGTGTGAACTCCTACGTCCAAGGCGTCAGACAGCGTCAAACCGCATCCAACCCGTCAAAGTTCAGAGAACGAGCTGCAACGTGTCTTCAACGTGTCTTCAGCGTGTCAAGCAACACATATGATAAACGTGCATTGCACCATGTACTGCAGAGTGTACTGCAGGGACTGCATGTGAAGGCAATGAGAGACATCTAGTTGCATATGTTCTATGGTCAAATCATGGTATATGTATGTATATGTGGTATGGCCATCCATTACGGACGGGAATCCTTGTCATGGGAATACAAATCCCAATTAATGGATTGATGACCATCCACCAACATGGGCAATTTACCCAAGTTTCGACCATGGCAAATATGCACATGTGGCACAACATGTAGCACAACTGTGCACATTGCACAGCATTGCACAGCTTATGCACAACTGATCTTCCAAACTCAGCATCTCCTTCTTGCTGAGTTCTTTTGTGGCGCCGTGGGGACCATGCTCCGATGCATACCTGCCCAGATCACCCAGAAACAAAGTCAAATAAGTTTTACAGGTTTTACCGAAACCAATGTCTAACACCAAACAAAAAAAAATGTTGCAGCACTAGACACCATCCGAAACATATGTAGCAAGAAAATTGGACAGGCAATGAAGGATCCTTTGTAACCAACCACAGCTCCTTCAGCAAACCACTGCCATTCTAGTCAATTTGTGAGTTGGGAAAGCTTTCTCATTGCTCTAAGGATCCAGCGTCTCAAAGGCCGACTTCATGGTGGAGAACTTCTCCAAGATTCTTTGTCGGAATTGAACCAACCTTTCAAAAAAACGGAACAATGTCGACTATCTTCCAAGACTCACAAGCTGACAAGGCAGCTCACAGTCTTGCGTTCGTTGTTGCAATGATGTCGCAACATGCATCAGGAAAACTGCATGTTTGCAATAAGTACATAGACAGATAGATAGACATAGATAGATGGAGACAGTGTATGGATAAAAATATACTCTATTAAATAACTATATTCAAATATAAAATGTTCCATCTATCTTTCACGGGTTTTCACTGGCTGTGCACGAGGCCCACACCGACGGCTTCCTGCTGGGGGAACTTTTCCAGTGGCCTGGGAGAACCAAAACCGAAGCGCCGAACTGAACCAAAAAACGAGACATCAAACACGTTCAAATCGTTTCCAAAATCCTCGGCGAGATGAGACTTTGAGACTTTCTTTGAGACTTTCCTGATGTTCAAGACATTGCCATTCGCCATGCTAAGCAACTCGATTCGAGGAGAATTACCGATGCTACTGCTCCACAAAAGCAATCAGTGCTCCAACAAACTGGCCTTGGGGGAAGTGCTGAACATCAAGATGCCATATGGCCGGAAAACCACCATGAAAATCCAGTTGAATCCACTCTAAATTTAGAGCTTGGGTTCTCTTCGGTTCTCTTCGGTTCTCTTCGGTTCTCACAAACTAGGCGCCGCTCAAAGCTTGCTGAAGTGTCCTCCAAGCCAGCTGCAAGACTTTCATCGTCTTGTGACATGTGAAAACATCTGTGATTTCAATTTGCAAATTTTGCAAGAAGTATTGGGTCTCGGGCATTTGTGTGGTTTATCGACCTGAAAGAGGACGACAGAATCAAAAACCACTTTGATCGTTTCTCAACTTTCGCATCTTTCGTCTCAACGACCCCCCCGTGATGTTGCCAAGAACCTATTACGTTCTGTACGCTTGTGATGTGTTGTAAATTATCATCATTCGCAACATCATTTTCTCGTTGAATGTCCAAGGCGACAAAGAGAAGGCTCATGACCACGGCAGCGACTTCGTTGAGATCCCTCTAAAACATCAAAGAAAAGCAACATAACTGAAAGAACCGAAAATAACCTCTGACAAACTGTTGCAAAATTTGACAAAGTGACACAAAAAACAAAGCCAACTCTTCAGCTGACTGAAGCTGAAGCTGAGGAGCGAGCTCTGGCAAGTTCGATGTGGTTTTTCTCGGAACCTTTTGACACCTGGCGCCAGCCAAAATTGCCCTGCACATGTTGTGACGCATTGTGCCATGTTGTGAGAGGCCGTTGCCATCTGCCTCAGTAATCCGATCAATTCAGAATCTAATCAGAATCTAATCAAATTTGATATGTCTTGTGATTTTACTTTTTGGTGTGTCCCAATTTACTGGGTAAAAAAACGGGTAGCTGCAAGTTGTCAGTGACTGTCAGTGCCTCGCCTTAGTTTGGTTTCATCGTCTTTCTCTCTCGATGGAGGCCGGCAAGGGAAGATCCTGAGTCTCTCTCCTTTTGAAAACTTTCAGCTGCGAAGACAAAAGATACAAAAGTCTTGACTTTCGTCGTAGTTTCAGTGACCAAACATGACCAAATTCAATCAAATTCAGCTAAAGGTCTCATCAAGAAGGCTGGCCGTCATCTCCTGCAACCCGAAGCAGACACTTCCATGCTTAACAATGCGTTTTTCCTCTGTCCCGTCACATTCACTACAGACGACACATGTTGCACCCTGTAGTGCCCTGTAGTGGACCTGTATTACACCGTTGCACCTGTTGTGCTCTTTGTTTAAATCTGATTTCGGAAGAACAAAACGTGTCGAAACGTGCCACTTGTCCTCATATGGCAGCAATGCAGGCTTTTCCGGCTCAGACCTGTCAAGGGTGAACATCGGTGAACATCCGTGAAGAGTCTTCGAGACATTTCGAGACATTTCGAGACATTTCGAGACATTTCGAGACTTCCTTTTTGCATCGGTAAACTGTTTTGCATTGTCTGCCTGTTGCAATACCGGGTTCTTGTTACAGTTTTCCTGTTCGCGCTGTTTGGCTGTTCTGGTTGTCGCATGCAGGTGCTTCTGGTTGATCCACACCCGCTCCGTTTTTGGATACAGTACATCGAAAGATTCGAATGGCTGAATGCCAAATTGGAAGCCAATGATGCCAATGAAAGAATGTGTTGTTCCCTCACCAATGCGGACGAGCGTCCTGATCACTTCTTGATCCCGTTCCTTGCACTTTGACAGTTTTAGTTTTCACGCTCTCAAAGTTTCAAAGGGCATTTGTTCACTCTTTCCTGCAAAATACAAACATGGCTCCTGAGCAGTTTGGTCCTGTTGACGGAGAAATTCACCCTGGGCAAGCGCTCACAATCCAAGCGGATCCCTTTGTACAAAGTGTTCTGCCTGCCAATCCAGCCTTCACCGAAGCGATCTTTTGCACACCTTCACTTCTCACCTTCAAAATGACTTGGAGTCTTGATGAGTCTTGGAGCAAATTGCAGCTCTGAAGGAAATGGTTCTTTAGGCTTCACTGGAATCAACTAAATAAGTCCTGCATCCGCTGTCAACACACATACCTGGTCAACTGGAATGATGAACACAAAATCCGCCCGGGCCCGCAGGGTGTATTTCTAAACATTTTCATCTGGAGGTCCTTGACTCTTAGACCTTGCGAATACAAGACTCTGTGCAATCAATATCTGTACACTGTACACGCACGCACACAGGCAGGCTAGTAGGTAGATAGACATAGAAATGTAAATAGAGAGAGATGCAAATATGCATTTGCATGTGTACATATATTATATATACAGTAATTATATATATATATATATTTAGAGAGAGAGAGAGGTAGGCGCACATATCATATTGACATATCACATAAATCGACTTATATGTCCATTTATACGTATGTATATATACATAAATGTATGGACAGCATTTAATATTACATACAATCATATGATACAGACACGGTATGTTTATTATAATCATTATATAATGAAAACAGCCTGCACCAGCATCTTTGTTGAATGTGTTCAACACAGCTGCGGACATGTGTGCATGTGTGGGTGGGTGTGGGTGTGGGTAGGTATGTTTGTAGACAGGTGGGTATGTAGGTGGATGGTTGTCCCAGAAAGCGAGGCCAACAAAGATGAACCCTGAAAGCTTGCGTTTCTTTGCACCTTCTGGAAATTTCCAGTCGTCTGCCAAAAGACCTACAGAACCACTGGAACAGCAAGGAAAAACAATGTACCAAAGTACCTAAGTGTTCTTCATGCATTCCACGTTGCTCAATAACAAAACCCGGTGACACTGCCATGAAAACGCAAAACTCAATTCTTTTGAAATTTCGAAAGACTGGTTTGAGACCAGTGCTGGCCCAAGGCAGACCAGGCCTCAATTTTTTGGGAATACATTAGAGATGGAGTTGGAATCCTCTGGAAGCAACGCAGCTCCTGCCACCATTTCCGGACAAATTCAAGACGAAGAAAACCTCGTTAGTACTATACAAAGATTGCAATAAAACAAAACTATGTTCCAACTAGGATATTTTTCTGTTCCTTTTGTCCCATGTCCTCGGCATTGAATCTGCAACCCATGATTCGACGTCTTCCAGACGATCGAACTGATGCAGACTCTGACCTCAGAACATGTTCCATTGTGTCGTTCGAAAGCCTTTGTTGAAATAACGATAAATAACGATACATGACGTGCATTTTTTCTATCCTTTTAATTGCATTGTTGTTTGCACTTGAAATTCATGGCATGCCTCAAATTAAGTGTTCCGACAAAAGCATCAAAGTGTTGAATTGTGTTTTGTTTGACGCTACAAGTTTTGCCAAACGGCCATTACACGTATTTGAGGGTCTGGCCAATGTGTTGGAGCTGTGGAGGGAGGACCCTGAGATCACCAGTAAGGACACAGTGCAGTTGCAAAAAACATCACAAGATGCAAATACAATGCACAGGGTACACTGAGTATCACTGAATATCGCTCAATACGCATCCAAATAAAGACAAATACTATAGTTATATCTGATTTCATGTTTTTTTGAGGGGAAATTCCCTTTTTTCCACCACGACCCAAGAAACATCCAAGTGACTCGTACATCGCGTCTGTTTGCCAACTCCGGCCTGGACAAACACTAAAGTAGGGGACACTGACCATTTAGAAATTGAGAAAATATCCGAAAAATAAAATTGCGACTTCGCAATTGAGAGACGGACAACAACAATTGCAAGTCGTCATCCGTTGCCATCTCGTCATCACACTGTCCATACAAAGATTTGGGCAGGAACTCAAAATTGGGATGTATATTAGTTCATTTCACGCCGTGCAATTTGCACCCATCAAATCGGTGATTTTTATCCATTTTGGTGGGTGATCATTCAAATGTATCCAAACATGAAATTTCATATCTGTTGGTATCATCCTTTAGTTTGATTGATGTGAATGTTCATTGCGCGTACCCCACATTCTGACTGCGCTTGTGAAATCACACTGTGAGATCTGTTTTGATACTTTTTGCTGCCATGAGATTGGAATGTTTCTCACATGCATGACAGCAAATGGCAAGTTTGTAAACTCAAGTTTTCAAACCTGAAGCAAGTGAAAAGGAAAGTTCAAGCTTAAGCTGAAGAGTCACGAAATTGAAGTAAACAAAACTTCAAAGTTCACAATGCAAGATAAAACAAGTCAACATGACTGCAGGACACGTTTCAACGTGCTGGAGCCTTCAGGCTAGCAGATATCAATCTGTTTCAGGGCTGACGTTTCAACGCCAGTAATCGTCAATTGCTGTTTCAACAGCTGCATCTCAAGTTTCAACTTGAGAAATTCTGAACATGATCCCATGTAACTCATGGGAATCTGACATGTCTGTAACACTGCACATGATCTCATGTGATTTCAACATGTCTGAGTGATCAAGATGCATGACACACGCACCTGTCCTTTTTAAACTCTGCGCTGTGCTCAAATGTCAAAGCAGCGGGAACACCTGATGCCATGCAGTTCGAAAAGTTCCACAAAATGTGGTGAAACACGTCTGCCGCATTTCAGGATCCCTTCTGTGCGTTCACAATGTATGACCAAGGACTTTGAGTTCATAAAAAACTTCGTTGCAGCTGCCAAGAACTCTGGTCGTTCATCATCGACCTGCTCTGCGTCACTATCCGACGTGCTCTGCACACTGTCATCCTCAGTCGTCTCGCTGTCTGGGCTAGAAGCAACTTCGCTCGCGCCAACTGCATCTCCAGCTTCACATTGAGAACTGTGACGGCTACGATCCTCTGCAAACTCGAAAAATTCCACCTCTTGCTGTTCAACTTCAAAACCGGTCTCACTCACACCGAGGCCCAATGGTTTTGTCTGAACATCCAAACCTGGTGTTGGAGGCACAGGTGCACGAGGGACCTGGAACGGTGTGCCAGGTACCACTGGCATCACCGACGGGGTGACCATCCCTGACCTGCTTCGATCAGGTTGAAGCATAGCAGACCGAATTGCCTGCAGCATGTTCTCAAGCTCCCTGAGCACTGGAGACAACAAGTCTCTACTGTAAACTGCAGTGGTTGCATTCACACACGACATGTGCCTAGCAAGAACAGCACGGGCATTGTCACTCAATCCATACTTCGACGTCCATGAAATCAATGTAGACTTGCATGAATGTGTGGCAATTCTTCTGTCTGCAGTTTTGGGTGCCTCAAGGATTCTGCGCATGAAGTCAGCACCTTCTTCCGACGTAAGAGCCCTACGAGTCCAAGAAGTTGCACTCTCGTTCAAAGGAGCTCGCATCATTGGAGCCGGTTCGTCTCCAGGAGACTCCAGGTTGCACGTCTTCCTAACCTTCATGCAGGTCACAGCCCAAAGATCAGGTGTCACACCTTTGCAGGGTGCCACTAATGGCAAAAGCTTTGACTTCAGCTCTGCTGACCTCGCATCCTTGTGTTCTCTTGTTGTAAGCTCCAAAAAGCGCTGATCACTGTCAATGTACAAATTTGAAACTCTGCAAAGGTCAGACCAGCGACTCCTGGAATACAGCAAGTGGAGAATGTGTCCTGTCATCACACGATCTCCAAGGGAATACTGCTCACCTTCCAGGATGCTATGCAAACGAACCACCTCGTCCAAACGTAGCAAGTCTGCAGGTCTCCAAGGTTTCTTTGTAGGTTTCATTTGAGCTGATTGTCCTTTCACCCTCAAACTGTGCTGCGCCTCATCCGCCCCATGCACACCAAGCAAAAACCATGCAAATCGAAGCGCCTCGAGGAAGCTCCCTGCTTTGGTGGGCGCTGCATTGGTGCTTTGCAACCACTTTGTATACTGCCAGACACGCATCTCTGACACTGGTATCCAATGCTCACTAAATGTTTCAACGCATCACTGTTCATATGATTGCAGTGAATACAATCGCCGATAAAGTGTGCCTGGGCTCTTGACTGCAAAGACGGCGTCCAAGATTTGAAGCGCAACCTCATTCACGGTATCTGGTGTAGCCTCAACAGACACCTTCAAGCCAATTGTAGAAGAACTCAACGAGTGAGCTAACATGCACCAGAAACCCTGTAAAGCATCTCTGCGCCTCTGTTGTTTGTCAGCTACTGCATCAACATCTTCCACGTTCTTGACAACTTGCATGAAAGTTGAATGCCCTTGACCAGCAGGTTTCACCACTGCTTGTGCTGTCATCTGCCCATGCATACCAACATCCAGATTTATATGCACAAGAACAAGATTCCTACCGCCAGGCTTCATTTTCAAATCCGGCACCTTGACCAAAGGCTCGGACCCAAACACCTTAGCAAGTCTGCCCTTTTCCCATGGATACTTGAACACGTTGAGATGAGTACCTAACAATGCATCACGCTCCAGCTTGTGACTCCTTGTCGAATCTGAAGAAGTTGCAACAGGACACTCAACCAACTCATCTGTAGTGCAATCCACAACTGAAAAGGCTCCTTCACGATCAGCAAACCTAGGTTTCTTATCAGAGACATCTGTGCTATGCTGTGCGCCACCTGAATCATCCAGCAAATTGTCATCTGTCATATCAAACGAAGGCTGCTCAACGTTTTTGGAAGACCATCTTTTGCGATAACCCTTGAACTGACCTGCACCAGCTTCACTTCCTGACTCAGCATCTTCAGCGCAACTTTCTGTGCTCGATGCAGGCATGGTTGGCATGTTAACCTGGCCTACAACACTGCACCTGACAAAACTTGCAGTGAAATTCACAAGTCCACGGATTGCGCAGACGCTGAGGAGGCTCAAACACCAATGGAGGCTCAAAGCCAGCATCAAACCTCGTTTAAGGCGATGAAGAGAGCCCAGGAGGTGCAGAAGCAGATGCCTGAGCTTGGGTAGCAGCTGTGGATGCCTCAGGTTCAAACATTGACACTCCTGATGAAATCTCTGAATCCAATTGTCCAGAACTCTGCGCGCTACCACCCAAACGTTGTCTCAAAATTGAAATGGCCAGTTGAATCAGCAGCAAAAGTTCGGAAGTCGAATAATCTGTAAGGTCTGCAACCTGTCTCAATCCCATTGCTCGAAGAACAAATGCAACAAATGCAGGGCCCAGCCGCCCAGCCCTTAATCCAAAGTGGCGGCAATCGCTTGAATTGTGGCACAATTCACATGGCAGATAAGCAATTGTCATACATGACATCTAGGTTTGTGTGTCTATACCGGGCACCAATTGGCTGGGCAAAAAAATCAGCTGTACATGGGCACAACATTGCAGCAACGCAAAACAACACAGCAATCGGACGGAACTCACCCTCCAACTAAACCAAACCTATAGAATCACTGCTGCATATGGTTCATCGATGCATATGTTTACGATTGATCTTTCTTTGCAGTTTCAACCCCTTCAAAAATTGTTGATCATTGGGAATATGGGGGGCTACTGAAATTACCAACCATTTGGGCAAGCAGGAGCGCGCTTTTCCTTGAACAACAAGGCCTCAAATCCATACATGATTATTTCATGCATGCCAGGTGAACATGGCTGCACACTTGTTCATGATTTGTGCGTGTCATCCTTGCTGTGAGCGTGACTGAAGATTCTTCCCACTCCTCATTCAGAGGGCGAGCGGTCGCTTGCAGTCTGACTCAAATTGTCATTTTGACTTTCCACTGTCATGAGCTACAGCCATGGATGCTGCAGTCTCCAACATCCAAAAAAATTCAAGTTGCACGCTCAAGGTTCATATGCGCCTGAGATGGCACTGTATCTGTCTGCTGATTCCCAGTTTTGTGACTCAAATTCGAAAACAGCAGAGAGATTCTGACTGCATCGTGGCACCATGTCCGCAGCAATAGGTGTACTCACTTCATCCAGGAACGTCAGGATTGTGTTTTGACTTGCATTCAATACTCGCTTCGATCCAAACATCCACTGTGCTCTGCTTTCAGAAATTCCAGCATCTCTTCAAGTGTATCGGCGCCTGAGTTGAGTGCATTCTCATCTGACTCATCTGCAAGTCCTTGTCACGCAACATGCTGTCTCAGCAAACGCATCAACTCAACTGAAGTCCTTGAACTAACCAAGTTGGTTCTTTCCAGAACATTCAAATGAGACCGCTGTTCACGCGACAAACCCAAGCCATTCCGCAAGAAACCACCATGCTCCACCAAGGAGTAATGCAAACCTGTCACATAGTCATGTGTCATGCGTAACACGTTTGATGTCTCTGTGATTCGGTCACTGTGCTCCGCATTGGATTCCTCAATTTCCTTCTTCAAACTTTCGCAGCTTTCAATGAGCTGATCGATTCGGCTAGCTTGCTCTGCAATGTAGGAGTGTTCTTCGGCCACTTAATTCCAGCACTGGTAAAGGTCACGGTGGGGTTTCCTCCATGTGAAATATCCACCATTGCAAAAAACATCCAAAGTGCAAACATCAAACCAAGCACTGCGCAAATCCAGAAAGTTCAACATGTCCATCCTTGAAAACTCAAGGCCTTGAACTCCCAAAACCAGGCTCATCCGCTTGACAAACTGGACCACCTTTCCAGAACTATCTTTGTTCCTCATCTGTTCTGTCACAACTGCATGCTCCTTCCTTCCCCTCTGGCCCCATGCGAAAATTCAGGCTTACAACCACTAGCCGCGTCGCTCGCGAACGCCAATCCTACGCGTTGGGGTCCGAGCCTAAGCGGCGATGCCGATGAATAAACTTGCAAACACACGCAAGTCAAA
>Ga0126342_10002311_pt1 | contig 29427 bp, 18 predicted proteins | sample Cyp1metagenome_FD_92528 | JGI IMG/M metagenome (GOLD analysis project Ga0126342, IMG submission 92528) | Coral microbial communities from Lord Howe Island, Old Settlement Bay, Australia - Cyphastrea 1 metagenome | ecosystem: Host-associated > Invertebrates > Cnidaria > Coral ...
CGATACTGTCCACCCATACCCATTGGTGGGGGGGGGGAGGGGGGGGGGCCAACGCTGCACCATATATATATATAATACAGATATACATGCATGCATATATATATATATATACACACATATTATACATACATTTCTATATCGACGACCATATTATAACCCCACATATGATCTTTGGATCGGTTCGAACGTGGGGTATACCCCCAAATTTTGACGGCCATCTTCATGGGGAGAGCGTTTCCTTGGGGGGATGAATATCCTAATGAAATTTAGCTTTTGACCAAAGGGCCATGGCTCGAAGCCTCGGAATCAACGATGGGATCATTTGGGCCACGGCCAGAAGGTGAAGAAGGCAACGTGTGAAGATGTTTTTTTGTGAGATTTCAATTTGGAAGGTCCCTTGAAACATAGATCCTTCTGGTCCATATACATATAGATCCCATGATGCCACGTTTTCTTAATGCCACAACCGAAGCTGGATTGCTGGATCAACAGGCACATAGGACATAAACTTGGCCTGAAACATGAGTCGTTTAGGGCCTGATGATCCTGATGAGGTTCTTTCACGGCATTCTTCTCCGGATGACCCTTAGGCAATGGTCCTCTTTAACAAATGTCAAGCAATCAACACTCGATATGGTGATTCTACCCTGAAAGCATATTCACTAGTTCCCTCCGTTTCAGCCATTTGAATTTCAGTCAAGATGAGATTCATCTTCGATCTCGGATAGTGTCATCCCGGGATAAAAATAAAGCCTGGTAGGTATCCCGAACTTGGTAACCCCCGCCATCCATGGCGCGGCGTCCGACTGCGGCGTCTGCGCTGGATAGTCCGCCGTCAGAGCTGGTGGCGGAGTTGGAGGTGGGGACTGGATGGAGTTTGAACAACAATAACTGGCTTGAAAATGGTATGCACCCGGTTATTTTTTTTTGGTATGGAACCACCATTTTTTTAAATGTTTTTTTTTTTTTTGTATGGAACACCAATTTCTGTGGTTTGGAAGATACCATGGCCATGAATATCGGTTCCATGTTCAGTTTAAGGGGTGTAGATATGAAAGATGAAATACACAGAAAAACCCAAAGAGATTGACCAAGTCAATTTATCACTGCTGGGATTCATAACCAGCAATACAATTTTTCTATCTGAAACTAGAGCATACCTCAACTCATGGCCATTTCAATGGGTAAACTGATAGCATCAAGCATCAAGTGTAGTTTTTTCTTTTCCAAAAAAAACTACTTGAGAAGATCCTGAAATATCATGTGCTTTCTTTCCCCTTGATATTTGGTGAGTCCACAATTTGGCAACACATTTCTGGGTTCGTGTTGGGGTACGATTTATGGTACCAATGATTTACAACTGTTGACACCCAGTACTTGGACGACCCTTCACCTTTATGACAAGGGAGTGCAGAATCCAAGTGCTGGCCATTTGTCAAGTGGTGTGTGAAAATGACCCCCCAGAAGGCTATCTAGAGAAAATTGTGCATTTTTCCGTGGATTCGGGGCTTTTCCCAAGATTTTCAGGTATCAAAGCCATGTAATGTGGGTAAAACAATGCCATAAACCACCCATGACAATTGGGAATGGTAACCTATAAAAATGGTGATGACTGGGGGATGGTTTAAGACATCGTTTTACCCACAAACCTACATAGGATGGCTGGACTCCCATGCCGCAGAGGATTCCTCGGTGGAGTATGAGCCGTGGGCCATTCCGAGCTGGTCAAGACTGAGGTGCGCCTTCAGGGCCCGCCCCCACAACGATAGCCGGATAGCCGGTTCGCTCCTGATGAGTGTGGTTCGTGGTGGTTACCCTCTGAGAATTGAACATAACTCTGGAACATCACCATTATTAGTAGGTAAACTCATTATAAATGGAGCATTTTCCATAGCTATGTGAAATTAAGATTCGATCTTAAGCTCTTAGACTCTTAGCAATTCTGGTTGTCTCCCTACCTCTGCTTTAAACACCAATGGATTGGATGGAAATTTCCATCGATTCCGATCAAGACTTCCAAGGTTAGGGACCAACGCTAAGTGGTTGGCTATCGGCTATCTTCAATTTTGATGATTGGCGTTACATTTTAAAATCGTCAACGCTCCATTTGATTGGTCAAATCTCAGCCAGTGCACTAGAAACGACTCATGGCGAGTTTTCCAAATCACATCCCCGTGCTTTTGTTGATCAACCCCTCATTAAACCAGACTAAAACCATACAAAAACCCAGTGTTGTTGGCCAATCCCCCCACTTTCTTGCTGCTTATTTCGGTGAAATCGCCGTTTCTTTTTAATCACGGCCTTGTGCTGCTTCAGCGTGGGTCCGCGCTCCGCGCCAGGCCCGAAACACCCAGTGCACCAAGTGCCTTGGATTTGCTGATGATTTGGCTGATTTTTCCCAATGGGAAATCCACGTTTGGACAGGGGAATCTACAGGGCATCTATTTTTATTGGGATTCTGTAGCGACTCCAAGAAATGGGGATATCAAGAGGATATCAAGAGGATATCAAGAGGATATCAAGAGGATATCAAGGGGATATCATATGATATGTGGCAGTGTCTGAAAATTTTAGGATTTACCCATCACTTTGCCGTTTATTGAAAAACATGATGATGGAGCATGAGATTTTGAGGTATTACACCCTATCTTGAGACAAAACCATATCAGTTGGGACCAACAATCATTGGGATATGGGAACAGATTTTGAAATCTGGTTATGGGAATGGATTTGAACTAGTATTGGGATATGGGAATGGATTTTGATTTACCCTCTGGTAAAGGTTTACATCACGAACAGGAAAATCACCATTTTTGACACGTAGATCAACGATTTCTAAATGGCAATTTTCAATAGCCAACTGTGAAATTTCTCGAAGATCACCATTTTTCATAGGTAAATCAACATAAATCAACTATAAATTGCCATGATTCAAAGCTATATGAAATTCCCGGAGGATAATCCACCTTTCAACTTAGTTTTGGGATTCGGGATTCATAGTGATTCATAGCTCTCCCGTTGGATCGTTGGATGTTGACAACTTCGAAAAGCTAGCTGTTCGACTTGGATCGTTGGTGACTCGGTGGCTCATCCCACGTAGTAAGTAGGCTATAAGATGTTATAAGATGTTATACCCTCTGGTAATTTAACATAGCTATTGAACATGGCCATAGAAATAGTGGATTTTCCCATCAAAAATGGTGATTTTCAATAGCAATGTTAAATTACCAGAGGGTAACCCAATGGAAGTTATAAATGAATTACATAACATTATACAAGCCTACTTCTCCCACTGAAAAAAACACGAGAATTGGTTTCCTGTTGACTTTGATGGCACAATTTCCGCCAGGTACGAGCATTCGGAATTGGGTCTACCAGAACGAAGAAGACAGGCACCCTGCGCCGGGCTGGTGTCTCACTGCGCGCTGGAAGAGTGATTTGGGATAGCCTCTGGTAATTTGTTACATAGCGAACTGGAAAATCACCATTTTTAATACGTAAATTATGTAGAAATGGGTCATGGCTTCCATACCTATGTTAAATCTATTGGTCAAAACCCTGGCACCTTCTGTTCACCCAAGTCATAGCTGGGATTTATGGATGTTCATCCCATTAGAATTGATAAATTTTAGGTTTCAAAAGTTTTGACCCACCCCCATATAGCTAACCTATAGCTAACCCATAAATGGACCATGTTCAATAACTATGTGGGTATGGGTCAATACCTATAGATACATTTTTAGTGGGATGAACATCCATAAATCCCAGCTATGAATTGGGGTTCACTAGGTACCAGGGTTTTGACCCATAGTGCTGTGGCCCAAGTCTTTCCAGAAGTAGCACTGTAACATCGGACCCTTGGGCTGATTTCGCTTGCCATGGTTGACTTACAACTGGATCCTGTTCCACATGTTGGGAAAACCTACACTGGTTTACTACAAGTTGCAGTTTTCGATGAGAAACAAGTCTGCCATTTGGTTAGGACATCAATCAAAGGTACTCACATGAGGTTTCGAGGTGCAATCCCAGTGGGCACAATGGCCATTTTGGTCGTCAAAGCACAGGTTCCAGCAGATCGAACCCTGCAATCAGATGATGAGACTCAGGTTTTTGCCAAACAGTGCATAGCAGCCAGAGATGTGAAAACAGTAATTGAGACGTGCTCGGGCATCGGATGCCTGGGGGTAGGCCTTGAGGAGGCAGGTTTCGAGGTGATTGCAAGAAGTGACTGGAATCCCATCCTTCTAGGTCTTGCTCAGAAACTGCATTCGTCCGACACCCTGCTTGGTGATGTGTGTACAGATGCTTTGCTTTCCGATATTGCCAGTAGATACCCCTCGGCCAGAACCTTAGCTGCCGGAATCAGCTGTCAACCGTACAGCAGACTGGGAGACCGACGTCACCAAGATGACCCACGGTCACAAACACTACCAGCTGTGTTGCGTTTGGGGTTCATGAATCAATTCGGTGTGATAATTCTAGAATGTGTGCCGGAGGCTCACACTTGCCCATGGGTACAACAGATGTTGAAGCAGTTTACCAAAGAGACTGGGTATTGCATGAGTCAAGAAATCCTCCACCTACAGCAGGTTTGGCCTGGGCGGCGCAGTCGTTGGTGGTGTGTGGTCACCCACCCATCCTTGGGTACAGTTCAGTTGCGACCATTGCCTGTAGTCCAACCGAAACCAATGGTTGCCAACGTGTTGCAACAATTTCAACATTGTGATCCGGACATGTTGGCTCAGCTGCAACTGGATTTATATGAGTTGGGAAAATTTGCACACTTCGGTTTTGATACCAACATGGTGAAATGGAGGGGGCAAATGGCGACCAGTCTTCATAGTTGTGGAAACCAACTGATGGCTTGTCCATGTGGTTGCAGACGATTTCCATTTACTGAACAACGGTTGAATTCAGGGGGTCTTCATGGTTTGCTCATTCGTTTGTTGGGGGAATCAAAGTGTGGCACCAATGTTTATCCCAATTTCCGGCATATTTCACCTGATGAGCTTGCCCTGCTGAATGGAATGTACCCTGGATGTGACTGGGGAGCACAAAGCAGGCTTGCCTTGTGTGCGTTGGGGCAACTTGCTTCCCCACTTCAATCGGCCTGGATTGGAGCATTCGTCATGTGCCATTTTCACGAACGCTTGGGCTTGAGTCAGCCTTCACAGCCTGAAGTTGTGTTGTTGCGGCTCATGGGTCAACTGCTCAAAGCAAGAGATGAGACGTTTGGAGACCAGACATCAAGTGATTGCCAACAATTCCAGACCATGATCAAAGACATGAAGTTTTCAATGGATGGGAAATCATGGGGCGTTCATGTCAACTCCAATGCCATTCATGCCGAAGCATCCCCATGCCCTGGCCAGGTTGAACATGAAGATGAACAGCATGACCAACAAGGACTGGAGCATGTCGCAGGAGATCAGCAGATCAAACCATGTGCCAAAGACACATCGCAGGGAATCGTGGCTGACACACCAGTGCCAGTTGCAACCCGACCTGAGCCAGCGCCTGAGTTTGCCCAACATTTCAAGCCTGCTGAAGAACACAAGCCGCTGATGATGCCGAACGATTGCACCCGGGCTACATCAGGTGGTCCAATCGTAGCAGATGGTCGGTCCAGTTTCGTCGGTGTCCAGGCGGGGTGGTACAAACCACAAACATCCGAAGGTCTGTCCAAGTCCAAGTCCCAGTGTCCTGACCTCCATGTCGGTATGCCAGGTTTATCGGATGGTACCAATGTTGGGAGACCCAATCTCCCTCACACAGGTTCAACACCAGATTTGAATGTCACTGAGCAGGCTGGGATTTTCGAGTCAGGCGCATCGATGCCTTTCCGACCAACTGACCAAGGTCTGCCGATTGTCCATCGTCCTGTCGTCCATGGTCTGTCGGAGCAGCCCAAGCCATGTCCCGAAGAACACAAGCTGCCCATGCTGCCGAAAGATTGCACCCGAGATGCGTCATTAAGTCCAAACATAGGAGATGGCCGGTCCAGTCACGTCGGTGTCCAGGCGGGGTGGTGCCAACCACAAACATCCGAGAGTTTGTCCAAGGTCGAGTCTGAGTTTCGTGAAATCCATGTCGGTCAGCCAGGTTTGACAGGTGGCCCAAATGTAGGGAGACCAAGTACCCCTACCACAGGTCCAACACCAACTATGATGATCACCAAGAAAGCTGACAATTTCGAGTCAGGTGCATTGACCTTTGTCCAATCAACTGAACAATGTCCTATTGTCCATTGTCCGGTCGCTCATGGTCCGTCAATGCAGTCCAAGCCATGCAACAACCACCCACCCCAGGGAGTTACTGCGTGCACACCTGTGCCTGAAACAAATCAACCTGACCCAGCTGAAAAGGTTGCCCAGCCTCCGATTCCAACCGGAGAACACCAGCCGCCGAAGATGCCACACTGGTGCAATCAAGGTGTGCCGGTAGGTCCAATCACAACAGATGACCGGTCCGGTTTCGTCGGTGTCCAGGCGGGGTGGTATCAACCACAAACATCCGAGGTTTTGTCCATGGTCCAGTCCGAGGGTTGTGAGTTTCATGCTGGTCAATCGGACACGTCAGGCGGTATTAAGGTTGGGATACCAAATGTCCCTCCTTCAGATCATGCACCAAAGCAGACCGCCACTGAGAAGGGTGGGAAGATTGAGTCAAATGCATTGATGCCTGTCCGGTCCACCAGCCAAAGTTTGCCCATTGCCCAGTGTCCTGTCGCTCATGGTCTGTCCAATGTCCAGGCGGGGTGGAATCCTCCACAAACAACCGTATGTCCAGACGTTTTTGCCCAGAGTGTGTCGTCGATTCAGTATGGGAAGGATCAAGGTGTCCAGTCAACTGAGGGAAAAGGAGCTTATCAGCGTCAATGCCAAGCAGCACACGTGGAGTGCCTTGACCATTTGCAACTGCATTGCCAAGTGCCAGTCGTCAAACCCTCAGAGCATGCCGTACCAGCCCATGTTCAATCGGAATCGAAACCACCGTGTACAGCCATTGGTCCTGATGCCTCTGCCCAGTCAGAGTTGTTAGTCCAGTCAATGGTTGGTCGTCCTGCTCAGTCGCATGTAATTCAGTCTCCCTCCCATGAAGCTTTCACAAAAGTCCAGGAATGCCAGTCATATGAGAATAGACCAACCATCATGCCAGTTGGGGTTGCCAATGCGAGCAATTCTAATGCAGATCGCCGAATGCCCACGGAGACAGCCATTGGACATGTGGCCAGCAATGCAATCGACAGGACATGCCCAGGGTGGTTGTTGCCAATGCCAAACAAGCCATGGCCCACCAAAGAAAAGTGTCACATGCCTCTCACTCCATGCCAACCTCATCAAGCTTTGACTCATGTGGACCAGAGAGTGATGCCGCCAGGAAAAGAAGCTTGTGGCCATTTGAGCCAGGTTTTCAAGCAAGCCGCAGTTCCAGAAGCTGCAACATGCCAATTTCCAACTGCAGTTTGTCCAAGCCTTGAGTTCGCCAAACCAGGATCAGCAGTCCCTACGTGTCTTCGCACAGGTAAACAGCAGACCCCACAGATTGAAGCACACATCGGTACAGCTACACCACAACCATCACAACCACCAACACCTGTAACACAACCAGCCAACAAACATGCATCTCACCTCAATGATGATGATAGCAATGACAAAAACTTGCCACACATTGGCCAACCAGATGATTGCAACAGACAACCACATCATGCCACCCAAGTTGCACCAAGTCCGGAACTTGACATCACAGACACCCAAAAAGAGCTTGCCAAGGTCGAAGAATTGCTGGAAGATGAAGCTTTCGAGCCAATGCCAAACCATGGAGGAGTGATGGGCTTCGAGGCAACCAAGAGACGTAAAATCCATCACACTCCAGCTAACGGCGAGGGGCACACTACTGCCAATACCATCCGAGCAAGTGGAGGCAAATCTTGCCCTGCAGAGCCTGCCCACAAGAGAAGTCCATTGCCAGTACGACAGTTGACTGGTGTCACCGCCGATGGGGGTTCACTTTGTGGAACACCACCGTTTGGCGCTGCCCCAGTCTCTATGAGCGATAGACATCCAGGTGTTGCCACAAACTCAGCCCGACAGACACACCAAAGCCCAGATCAAGCAACATCAGCAGCTGGTAACCCACCTGCAGGCAGTCTTCCGCATGCAGACCCTGGCCAACAGGAGCACACCAAGACAGTGTGGATCATGCAGGAAGATTCCAGGATTCCACTCGAAATCCGTGTCAATGCAGAAGTCACGCCAGGCCAGATCACACAAGCGGAAGCCAAGCTAGGTAGCATGGTCCAACCAATCTTTCCGAGATCATGGGTCGACTCACCACTGGCTTTATATGAACCTGTGCCTGCAAAGCAGTTCATCCATTTACATCAACATGCCAAGCAGACCAAATGCCCGTTGCTGACGGGGGGCAGTACCATGCCGAATTTGGCCTTCCCCTGCACCAGAATCGGTGCCCTGTGGCAGCAGGGACCGTGGGTAGCTCAAGATGAAATGGACTACTACCTGTCAGCTGCCGAAGTCGGAGGAAACATCTCTGCATTCTCCCCAACAGTTTTCCACCATGAAGCCGCAGCCGATGAAGAAGCTGGGGTCTGGTTGTGTCACCCGATCCAGTATGCCAATGAAAACCACACCTTTGTCTCTGCAGCCATTGTTGCCAATCATTGGGTACCCATAGTGATCCAGGCTAAGAACAATGTCGTCCAGCTCACCACCACGCCAGAAGGTAGCTGTTACATCCGTGCGGCTACAGAAATTGCCAATGACATGGGCAAAACATTGGAAGTAATCCAAAAAGTCCTTCCACAAAATTTCCATGCTGACTGTGGATTTCAATCATTTGCATGGGTCGTAGCCATTGCGATGCAACAGCCACCGGTAGCTATCAGCCCAAGTCAAGCAGAAGGGTGGAGACACCTCTTTGCTCAACATTTGCTGCACATTGACCAGCACTTGCAGACCATCGAAGGACTAGCTGTGGGCGGGATGAAACATGACACTGATGTGCACAAGCGCCTCACTCAGTTGCTTAAGGAACATGGGGTTTGGGCAGAACGTGCCGATGAAAGAGCAGCCAGCATCATGGAACGTGTCCCCCAGGACAACATCCGCAGTGTCCTTGCAGCCAAGAAACCATGGGCAGATCTCAAGCAAGCAGCTAACCAAGCACGGCCACCTGTCAAATTGATCATGCAAGATGAGCTTGAAGCACAGATTGCAGCTAGAGCACAACATCGAAATCAATTTGGCCGGAAACCAGCCAAAGCACCTCAGAGACCACCTGACCAAGGTAAATCGCCTCCAAATGTCAGTGCGGTTGAACTCTCAGTCCCAGTAGGTGTCTTCAAGCAGCAAGATGGAAAAGTACTCGGACCATTGCAAGCAGCACAAGTGCAGCCAAATGCAGAAGGGGTTGTCCTAGTCGATCAGGCTGATGCGGCAGCAGTTCTCAAATTGCCCACGCCAGTGACGCAAAAAGGGCTTGCAGTACTAGTTTTGGCCACGAAGGACAATGCAAGCATGCACGAAGGAGATCCGACTCGTTTCCCTGCCATGTGCAATCAGACTCAAGAACCGATCATTGCATCCGGTTATTTATACCAATTGGGATCTCAGGCAGTCCAGCGAAATGAACCAGCCACCAAACTAGCAGTTGATGAAAGCACCACAGAAGCAGTCAGATGCATCGTTTTTCGAGATCAAGCTGGTGCCATATGGGATGAACTCCTATCACACCCAGTCAAGACAATTTTCACGAATGAACCACTGTTGCAGCCTGTCAGCCAAGGTGAATCGCCAGTGATCGATGTTTGGGACCGGCAGTGGGTGACCAAACGATATGAGAAAGTCAAACCAATCAATGCTGACATGTTTGTCTTCCTCTTTCGCATGATTGCTGACAATGCCAATGAGCTCATTTCCAAAAGCGGCCATGGAGGGGTATACTTCGAGCCAAGATCATCCTGCGGTAGATACCCTAGCAGCACCCACCATGTGACCTGGTTGCCAAACCTTTCCTATCAGGAAGCAAAATATGCCCAACAGACATCGCCGTAGGTCACCACCTTGGTCCGGAACTCCAACCGATATGGACTGCGCAGTGATGCCATGAATGCCCAGGAGATTCACATGAAACACAGACCAGAGACCCCTTTGCTCCTTGGACAAAACAAGATGCTTTACTCCCTGGGACCCTTGCCGTATAGCACAACCAAGTCAGCGGTCAGCAAGTTGCTCCAAGCCTGGCAGTGGGAAGCCCGCCCTCTGCAACCAAGGGGACGCAGTCTTGACGGCAATGGAGTTCAATGGACTATCCAAGCGACCAGCGATCCGAGCCATTGGATCTACGTCCTTCAACATGGGGATGTCTTGATCAGCAAGCTGCATGAAGACAAGCAAGCCGAGCCAGCAGTCCCGTACTCCATTGTTGCATCCAAGCGTACCCTGCAGCATCTCCAAAGCACAGGAGAACAAATTGACCCATGGATTGCCAATGATCCCTGGAACCCATCAAACAAATCCAAGCAGCATGTGCAGCCCAATTCCCAGCCGGCAGGCCTGTCGGCCAATATGCTAGCGGCCATGGAAACCAATGTTGAACGGAAAATCATGTCTGCACTTGCGCCCAAGTTAGCATCCACAGACTCTGACGTGCCAATGGAGGTTGATGCCATCGATGCCAGGGTCACAAGACTTGAGCAACAGCTCAGCCAAGTACATGCCAATCAAACCGGAATGGAAGCCAAGATGTGCCAATTGGATCAGTCAGTCCAGCAAGTCCAGACCTCACAGATCGGAGTTGAAGCCAGCATGAGTCAAATGCAACTGCAGCTTGACCAGCAGAGCCAACACATCACCCATGCGCTGGACAGGAAGATGAGTGAACAAATGGATAAAATAGAAGCCCTGCTGTGCAAGCGGGGCAGACATGAAGGACTATCCAAAGGAGTAGGAAAAGCCACAGTTAATTACGACCTAGATGCCTTTTGCTGCCGACCGGCCCAAAAGCTCAGGCCTAGATCGTCTGCATGTAGATATCCACCAGTGCGAACACAGGTGGTCACGAGAGCGTTCCGAGCATTTTGCCGTTTGTTCACAGTTTTTGCTATCACCTTCAGGCTTGGGGAAGCCGCAGTGCCAGGTCCACATGTTTTTGCAAATGCCAACACCACCGGGCTGATGGGAAAAGGAGCCACTCTTGCTGCACTGACTCAGCACAGTGCCACCTATGCGGTGCAAGAAACGCACCTTACTGCCCAGGGTATAGGTCGTTTCAAAAAGGAGTTGACTTGGCAGAAAACCAATCTCAATATGACACATGGGGCACCAGCCCCACCCAAAAATCAGTCCCAGAAAACACTGGGTGGAAAGCACACAGGAGTGGCCTTTGTGAGCCACTACCCACTCCGAAATCTCGTTCATCACTGGTCAGATGAAGATTACTCCACAGGTAGATGCCTGGCAACAGCAGCCTACATCAATCAAAGATGGGTAACGATGGGAACAGTGTATGGTTTCAGCGAAGGAGCACATTCGGTGGAAGTCCAGCAGCACACAGACAAACTCCTCCAAGGGCTCACTTCTAGAGTAGTGCATGGAGCCACAGACTTGCGTATGGTCTCAGGTGACTGGAATTTGGAAAGGGGTAATATTCCCCAGGCTGACCAGTGGGAAGCGCATGGATGGTTAGAAGCCCAGCAGTTAGCTTACCTCAAATGGCAAAAACCCTACCAATGTACTTGCAAGAAAAGTACCATCAAGGATTATCTTTATCTCAGCCCTGAAATGATCCCTTTTGTCACGGATGTTCAACTGAATTGGACAACATTTCCCGACCATGCGGTCATTTTGGTCACGCTGAGCGACATTGATAGACCCCCAATTGTCCCTATGTGGAGGAAACCTAAACCCATCCAATGGCCAAACAACACAAACCAATGGCCAACTTGGGAGTGTCAAGTTACCCCCATGGAAAACATGGACGATTGGTATCAATCCTTGTGGAATGATGTTGAAGACTATGCCGACCAGGTTCGTACCCTTGCCAGCCAGCCAAAACTGCAGTCCCATCAAAGAGGCCGTGCAGCCACCAAAGAGGTCACGTGGTCAAATAACCAGGTTGCTCCAGTCAAGCCCAACCGACGAGGAGACATCCAATCTGAACTGGCCTGTTCCAACATGATGCACACGAGATGGACCAAGCAAGTTCGAAGACTTCAGCATTACAGCCGCATCACTAGCACAGAGGCCTTTTCAGTCAACGTCATGGAGCACAAAGCCAATCTTTGGCGCAAGATCCGTATGTCCCCAGGCTTCCCGGAAAGCTTTGGGGAATGGTGGCAGCAGCAAATGCATGCATTCCCACACACACACCTGAAGTCCTACCCATCGAACCACCCGACTCAGAAACAGCTAGCCATATTTTTATGGAGTTTTCAAGGCACTACCGTGAACTGGAACACAGCCTACGCAAGGCAAGACATGATTTTGCCAAGCAGCGCAGAATCCATGATCCGATGTTGATCTACAAAGATGTTCAAAGAGAACGAGCTGAAGCAGTCCAATCGCTTGTTCAGTGTACCGTCATCCCCGTTTCACATGTCAACCACCTCGAAGAAGGGGTTGCCCAGGTGGTGCTTCAGGATCCACTCCCTGAAGGTACCTCAACTGTTGATGTCAACAAAATCCCAGTCCAAATCCAAGTTCAAGATAAGCATCATATAAGCATGCCATCAGAAGCTGCAGCCGAGCTAGGCCATCAAGTACATGTCAAGCAGTTGGTAGGAGACATACCCTCCATTTTGGATGCATTCGAAGCCGAATGGGCACCCAGGTGGAAAAAGCATGACGAAGTGCCCAGCGAAGAATGGCGTGCGGCTCGAGATCTCCTCAAATCAGCTTTGCCCAAAAACAGTGTCGCTTTTCCCCCAATCACCCCTAACTTGTGGAGAAAAGTAGTGAAATCCAAGCGAAAAGGAGCAGCAGTGGGTCCTGATGGGGTCTCCAAACAAGATCTCATCAATATGCCAGACTCAACATTGGCACAACTCATCCGGATGATCAATCATGTTGAAAATGGCGGGCCGTGGCCCACACAAATCACCACCGGGATAGTTGCAGCATTGGCCAAAACACCGGAGGCAGAGGCCACCAAACACTACAGGCCAATTTGCATTTTTTCCATGGTGTATAGAACATGGTCCTCAATCAGAGCCCGCCAGTGTCTTGATTACTTGAAACTTTTGGTTCCCCATTCATTGATAGGCAATATCCCTGGTAGATCCCCAAAACAAGTTTGGTTTCATATCCAGCAGTGCATCGAACACGCTTATGGAAGCTCTGACGAAATTGCAGGTTCTACCATCGACTTGGTCAAGTGTTTTAACACACTTCCGCGTGATGTACTTCAGGACATTGCCTCCCATTTGGGCATTCCAGATGATGTTATCAAACCATGGTCGCAAGCACTCAAACAAATGACCAGGCGGTTTCAGGTCAGAGGATCCACTGGAAGAGTGATCACATCTTCCACCGGATATCCAGAAGGGTGTGGTCTTAGCGTAGTCAGCATGGTCATTTGTAACCTTGCCCTTGAAGTTTACATGTACCATCGCTATCCCAAGGTCCAGATTTGGTCTTTTGTTGATGACATTCAAGCACTTGCAAACTCGGCCCAAGAAGCTTTAGAAGCCACCCAGTGCATGGTTGAATTTTGCCAGATGCTTGACTTACAAATCGATCCCGGAAAAAGCTATGCCTGGGCCAACACACCTGGTGGGCGAAAGCTCATTCTTGACTCTGGTACAAATCGAAAATTTTACAGCCGAGGTTTGGGAGGCCACATGAACTATACCAGACTAAGCACCAATTGCACGGTGCAGGACAAAATTAGCTCATGTAGTCCCTTTTGGTCAAAACTTGCCAGGTCGTGTGCACCGACTGCGCAAAAAGAACGGGCGCTTTACGTTGCAGCTTGGCCCAACATGTTTTATGGTATCAGCACTATCACCTTAGGCAAAAACCATTTCCAAAAATTACGAACCCAAGCCACCAAGGCATTGAATCTGCATCAGATGGGAGCCAACCCGATGCTTCAGCTATCCTGCGTCAGCCATCCGTGCACAGACCCTGAACTATTTTGTGTTTTGAACACTATTTTGTCTTTTCGAGACTTTTGTACCCTTGATATGGCCCAGTTTACCCTTAGCCTCATCATGGATAAAGGCCGAACCACCCCCGGTCCATGCAAAAGTTTTCTGACAGCTCTCCAAACCCTGGCTTGGAGCTGGGTACGGGGGGATTTGTGTCATGACCAAGATGGTTTGCCTGTCAGGTTCATGCAGTGCCCGCGCAGTGAGCTCAGTGAAAGAGTGATTGCAGCTTGGCAACAGAGAGTTCAAGGGTTAACAGAAGATGATAGGACCACCATGGTAGGCCTCTCGAATGCAGATGTTAGACTCACCAAAGAACTTTACAAGACACAACCAATCGAGCACCAGGGTCTCCTGCGATGCGCTTTGAACGGCACGCAGTACACAAATGACGCCTTGTTCCATGCGGGCAAGACCACAGATGATCGATGCCGTTTTTGCGGAAAGGCAGACAGCCTTTTTCATCGCCATGTCGAATGCAGCTTTTTCCAGGATATCCGACAGCAGCATATCAACCCAGAGCATTTTCCAGACATGCCAGCCTGCACTTGGTGTCACGGATGGATTCCCCAAGCCGCACACAAGCAAGCCTTCCGTAAAGCACTGCTCAACATGCCAGATACCACAGGTGAATTTTTCCATCCGCCCGAAGTAGATGATTCAATCCAGACGCTTGACCTTTTCCTAGATGGAAGTTGCAAGAGACCACACGATCCTCACACAAGGATTGCTAGTTGGGGTGTAGTTCAATGGACAGGCAAGCTATTTTGGAGCACCTCATCCGGAGGGCTACCAGGATGGAAGCAGACTAGCCTGAGAGCAGGGATCACAGCAGCAGTTTCAGCCCTCAAGTACCTTGCCGCTGTCGGCCGACAGGGCAGGCTATGGATTGATAATCAACAAGTTTTTGACATGCTCAGCAACTGGCACCAAGGATTTGACCCGCCAGTCCATAAGAAACAGGATGCAGATTTGTGGTGGTTGCTCCGCGACCAATTCAGATTTTCACATCAGTTTCTTGCAGCGATCCACAAAGTGCAAGCACATGCTGACAAAGACAGCCAGCCCACAGAGGTAGACCAATTTGCTGTTTGGGGAAACGAGATGGCAGACAAAAGCGCAAATGATGCATATCAGAATTTTCCACCTCGTCTGCAACAGATTGTAGATAGTTTGGTAACCGAACTTGCACAACTCCGAGCCTTTGGAAAAGCATGGCACAGTGTCATTGTTGCCATAGGACAAAGAGTTTTATCCACCACAATGCCAACCATCGAAGCACCACCACCAGAAGGGATGACCAGTGCTTTTGCCACTGAAATTGATGCCAACCTTGCGTACGTGGCCGGGCTCTCCAGCGTAGACCTGCCCAAAAAGTTCCAAATTGAAGAGCTCCCACATGTCTTGGAATGGATGCAAACACTTGTATCCTCAGCGCCTGTAGTTTGGGTCACTTTTCATCAACTGATGATAGACTATCAGCTGCACACGAAGAGATGGGGACCAGCTAGCACAGGCCCTAAATGGATTTGCCCCGATAAAACCAAGCCATATAGTTACAAGAAACATGTGCAGTGGTTTTCTCGATTCCTGAAAGGCCTTGGCAGCGCTACAGGCCATCACCTTGACATTCAACAGCGACGGCCCAGTAGTCACGTACTGGCGTTCTGGTGCGGAGCCCTTCGAGTTTCTTTACCGGAGGAGCGATTGCAAACGATCGACTCCTTTTACAAGGCCCACATCGTGCACATGCCGGCCCGACAGATCGAACGTGACCTTGGTTTGATTCCACCAGGTGGGGACTAACAGTTTTGGTGTCACGAGGTCGAGCACCTGTCTCCGACTTCTGAGCAGGAGCTTCTGCCAAAAGAGAGAAAAAAGAGAGAGGGTTTTGACCCATCCCCATGTTCAATCACCAGAGGGTAGCCATGTTCTGCCCAGCACTTTGACCGACAACACATGCCCCAGGCATGATGATGACACCGATGAGGCGGCCCGGCCAGGGGGGGAAAGGATGACTCAACTGTCATATCCATTGGTTATGATATTCCATTGTATATATCCATATGGGTATGGGTCAAAATTAGGTACCCCAATAATTGGATGGTTAATACTAAACTATACTAACATCTGTGGTCCCCTAGGTCTTCCATTTTGACCCACATCCATATATATATATCCCATAGTACGATGATGTATAAGATTATATACCCTCTGGTAAACGTTTACATAACTATGGAAAGATCCACCATTTTGAATGGGTAAATCAACTATCAATGGCCATTTTCAATAGCTTTTTGTTTGTTTACCAGAGGGTAACCTCTCATTTTCGGGTCGCCCATTTTGATCCGTTGTCATGTCCCCCAGGAGCCAAAGCCGGCTCTTGATCGCGCCCAGATCATGCTGAAGGCTCCACAGTGTCCATCTTAAAACACAAGTTTTTCATGTCCGGAAAGGGTCACAAAAAATCCGTAGGCATATTAGGACTGACCTCTTTTTAAACTATTTTTGAGGGATCACCCGCCTGTCATTGTCGCCTCACCAATATCCGTTGGAGATTGCCTGCCGACTCGCATCCGATTGGGATGCACTCCTCCCCTCATTTGAATTGGTCAAAGTGAACGTTTCCATTGGAAAACACGACTTTTCAAAAAATAGGACAGATCCCTGCAATGATGAAATGCGAACCTAAGACGCTACATCGTGAACAGTGAATTCTTCCATTTCGATTGGTCAAATCCGAAAAAATCGATCAGTCAAATCCGAATTTTCTTTTAAATTGGATGAAACCTCGATTTTTCATAGGAAAATCACCATAAGTACAACAATCAGTTGGATGAAGTCCAAACTGTCCTAGGTGAAATCTCTCTTTTTGAAGCGTTTGTTGCTCCGTCCTGCAGGTTCTGACCTCCCTTCAAGACCAGCAGCGTTCTGCGCGGGTGAAACCGGGCGCAACACACGACTGGCGACAGAAGCAACTGGCAGATCGACAGGAGAAGTTGAGGAGACGGCAGTTGGGGCTTGGGAGTGGGATACTATGGAATATATTTATTTGATCAACAATAATGAGGACACACACACACAATGATATATATATATATATATATATAAATGTAATGAAATAGAATTCTGATATGATGGCATAATTCATGAAGAACAACATTGCGGACGAAACAAGGTCCCAAACTTATTGGATTCCTCACCAGAGATGCTTCAGGTACCCGCCAATCAGCAAACTGATGCGTTTGAGTCATGGTATCCCATCGAAATTACGAAAGATTGTTGCTGAAAGGGCAACTTTTAAGTTGGTGATATATGTCATCTACCCATTTGTAGAGGGGGTGTAGTGCTGGCCATGATCACAGATGTTCATCCACTTGCAACCTATGGTATGTTAGAAGAAGTTTAGGGGGAAACCTACAGGATCCCCGGAGCAATGGATGGTCAAACCGTTGTTTCCACCAGATTTTGCTTGAAACATGATAAACATGTAGCCAGTGACAGCCAGTGGCCATAGATTTCTGGCAATCCGGTCTTAGAAATTTCCTCACATACAAAAGGGAATTCCTATCCAGCAAATGGGAAATGGTTGATCCAAGCCCAGAAAGATTGGCCGAAAAAAATGGCCAGGGACCCATCTGGAGGTGCCCCTCCAGGACCTCTCGATGTCTGGGCCCGACCCTGAAGAACCAACCAACGCCAGCACGGCCGCGCGGTACCTTTGGCCGTGCGTGCAGGTGATGCTGGGACCATGGGTGGAATTTTCGAAGAATCAGCCTACCATTTGGGGATGGTTGATACCGCGTGATATCACGAATTTATGGTGGGGATGGTTTATTGATGTTTATTGTTGGCTTTTCCACATTGGGGAGTTTTCCATTGTCATGGGATGTTCAATTGAGGCTATGATGTGATACATACACTGTAATCTTCAATCAGCCCCAGACGGGCCAAACGTTTTCACAGATGATCTCAGGTTTTGACAACAGGCCCATCAAGTTTTCGGGCCGCAGGTGTTGTAGCAGTGCTGCGGCAGCTTTTTCCACACCGTTTTGAAGATGATGAAGTTCAAGTTCAGGTGGGGTCTGAATTCCATTTTTTGACTCCCCAAATTGGATGGGGCACGGCCCGTTACAGCTAAATTCGAACCATGCAGCCATAGGAAAAGCTCGAAATGACAATGGTCACCAAGGTCTTCTGGTACCACTCCCACAATAATCAGGGCGGGTTGAGCTCTTGGTTTGCTATGGGTGAGCTTCTTATGAACTTCAAACAAAAAAGGCATCAGCCGAATTTTTGAAGAACGCACCTGAAGATGTCGGTCAAACTGTCCTTTGGGATGCATGAGCCCAACTAACGCAAGGGGGGGAATCGCTGATAGGTGTCACCAACCTCAACCAGCGTCATGTCTGCACTATATCACTATATATATATCTCCATATATTGTGGGCTTTCATCACCGCTTTTTGTTGTTTGGCATGCCTATTTTCTCGCTGGCTAAAAGGCAGATTCTCCGTGTATATATATATATATATACATATTATACATATCTATATGTCTATATGTCTACTGTATATTAATATATATGATATGTATATACACATAGACATATAATGACATATGTATATATATATATGTATGTATGTATGTATTGTCCATATATCATCCCCATCTTAAGACCTCCATGTTTTTGGGTGCCCGTTTGGTCAGGTGGCTCGACCCTTGGTGTCCAAAGACGGGATGCTGAAGTTGCCGCGCCTGGAGGTGGGGATCACCTTGTGGCCTGATGAATGTTGGAGTCTCCTCTGCCATGATGGGTCAGAAATTGGCCAACGACCGAAATTATTTTCTGGTTGGCATGTCTCTATGCTTTACCTCGTGACACCCTGGCTGGTCCCACCAACAAAACCATGCCTGGCTCAACATGCCTGCAGCATGTCGCATTCAGAGCTGCACGTGGATGCAACCTGTTGAACTGTTTCCTTGATTGCCAAGATGAATAGCTATGATAGCTTTATAATGATTATAATGATTGATCAATTGGTTTGCTGACGCTGAACTTTGATCAACGGAAAACCTGAGGTGATTCAAGCGGACTTTAAAATCCTCAGATGTTTCCCGAATATTTTGGGCGATGTGAAACATCCCCATTTTTTTTTTGGGTGATTCAACCACTGCAGGCAGTGATCTATGGCAGAAAGGCACCCTTCAGTGGCTGCTGTGGCTGTTCACTGCTGAGCTTCTTCGACGCGGAATGTGGTGTGGCTGTGATCTGCACGCGCCAGACGTGTGACTTGGCAGATGTTGGAATCATTCAGGTTTTGGAAGATGATTATTGGACGATTGGAAGAATAAAATTAGAACCATTTGATGTGTCACTGTCTCAAGATATGGCTATGAATCAATACCTATTAATACCATTCTTAGAGGGATGAACATCCATTTGCCAGCTATTTTTATGTTCACCAGGGGTACAAGGTTTTGACCCACTGCCATATGTTGGTTTTTCAGTAAGACATCTTAATCATCAGATTTTAAGATATCCTCCGAGAATCAAACGTGGCAATGGACAACACTCCATTTAGTTTCGATTATCCCAGCTAGAAACCTCCATTGAGTTGGAAGTTTTCATCGCTATGTTTGATTATGGAAGGGTATTTTAAGTATCATCAACGACAAAGATCCTCCATTTCCCTATCAAAAACCAACTATTTGCTTGTATCCCCCATTCTTAGACACACCCATATTCGGAGGTTTCCAAAGTCATGGGGAATTTCCAAAAATGGCTATGGATCAATACCTATTTTCATACCATTTTTAGGGGAATGAACATCCATAAATCCCAGCTATTTTGATGTGAACTACAGGGGTACCAGGGTGTTGACACACTGCCAAATCATCCAAGTCATCAGACCATGATTTCAGAACGCCATGGTGACTTGGGGCTGCCGGGCCTCCGCTCCACCCTCCACGCGGGCGCCTGCGCGAGGTCGCAGCCCTGCGCTGCAGCTGCAGCCGCTGAGCCAACCACGACGGCTTCAGCTGTGGGGTCCCTTCCTAGCCTTGACGGGTGGAGTGCTGCCTCGACACAGGCGGGTTGAGGATTTGATATGGATTCAAGGGGATGTCATGGGATTTTGATGAGATTTAATAGGGATTTAATAGGGATTTCATGGGATTTAAGGGGATTTCATAGGATTCATTGGATTTAATAGGGTTTTGATGGAATTTAAGCGGAGTTCATGGGAGGTAATGAGGATCTAAATGATGGGATATAACTTAACTTGATATAACTCACCAACAATTGATATCACCATTTTTTCCAGAGTTTTTCAGTGGTTTTTGCACCCATGTTTCATCCCCAGACCTCGGAGACACCTAGAAATGTGCCCAAAAGACGATCGATCATGATAGATCATGATAGATCTATATCTACCATCCAACATAAACCCTGTCGTGAGTTGGGAGTTGGGTTCCACATGTTCCAAGTTTCGATCAAAACCCGGGCCTTCTCAGGTCTAAATCTTCAGAATCATCCAAGAATCATCCAAAAAACATCCAAAAAAAATTAAACAAAACATCCAAGCACTGATATCCTTAAGGTTGTTACTGTATATCCCCTCACATCCCACTTGTGGATTCCACCTCTTCAGACCTCCACCGGCCTCCTGTGTGGAGAATGCCGTGGCGCCCGAGGAGCCAGGGAATCTGGGATTGGCAATGGAGGTATACCCCTTGGGATGGCAATTTGAATAGGGAAAATGATGATGAACCATGATGAACCCATGGATTTAGGGTACCCATGGGTACCCTCTTTTCAGACAATGCCATTTTTGCCATTCTAAAGGAGAACGTGGGATGGGCAACCATAGAAACAGGAGAGAAGGGACTAAGAACAAGGGGATTTTCATGGATTTTCACCCAAAGTGACCCGACCAGGACGGCGTGTCCAGCATGGTTCCCCAACACTTGGCGCTTCTGGTGGAGCCTTGCCACTGCGGGCGCAGGTGGATGGCTTTAACCCAACGAAATGATGATCACCGTTCGCGAAACTTGGGATGGTTGTGGTGTTTTTGTGTTTTCAAATTTGGAGATGGGGATCTTTCGGATGTTTGGAATGCAAAAAAATATGAAACAGCCGGAGCAGCCGGATCAGCACGAGTCAATTCCTGGTTCGAGGAAAATCCCTCGCCGAGCCCTGAGATGAAAGGCCCGGCTCTGTGATGAGTTTGTTTTTTGGGTTGCTGGACCCGGCCACGGTGTTCAAGTTGGTATTTTTTTTTTGGTGCTGAATGTGTCTTGACTCTTAGATGTTTGGGGTGGTGAAACGCAGGGATCTACAACGATGTTCTCAACTTGTTCAAGTTGTTGGTAGGTTTCATACTTCCCAGTCTATGGCTAGTTCGCTACAAAAGTAGGGTTACAGCCCGACCTTGCCTCAGGCTCCTCAGCTTCGCCTTCAGAGGGGGAGAGGCCATCGGATGACTGGGGGATTTCAGGGATTTCAGATTTCTGGTTCCGTTTTTACTATTTTTTTTTACTATTTTTTTTACAGATTACTGGATGGTACTGATGTCACTGGTGAAAAAATCAGGGATCGTTTCCATGTTTAGAAGGTGAATTCCTCAATTTTTGGATCGGCTTCTTCCTTGGATGGGCTCCGCCAGGGAAGAGCACGAGGACCTGCGCAGGCGCGATGTCTCTGAGAACTGGTGGTGAGATCATCTTCCACAAAATGGTCATAGAAGATGGAGATCCATCATTTTTGGTGATTCCCACATAGAAGATCAATCACCATGATAGATGGTGTTTCTTAGCACTTGAACTTGGGGGGATGGAAAGAAATCTATTGGGTAATGGTGTTTTGTCCCACAGATTGGGAGGCTTCAAGTTCTCCGAAACGGTCCGATTTCTTGTAGAAACATACAGAAACCATCCTGCAAAAACGCTATCCGCTATCCGCATTCTTTGGATATACATCGATGAAACCAACATGAAGCCCGGGTCTGGAGTGTTTTGGACCATTTTGGCTTAGAGGAAGTGGCCATCCAACATTTGACCATCCCAGCGATCCCAGTCCCAGGGCATCGGAAGAGGCCATTGTGACTTACGCAGCTTGGTGTTTTTTTTTGTGCCAGACCTTGGTACTAGAAGAGAGGGAAGCGAAATGAAAGCAGAAGTGCTGCAAGTTGGGCCGGGCCTTCCCAACTCTCCAATTTTATGGTCTACAGAGTCTACTGTGTTTATGTTGGAAGCCATGCTTGGTGACAGAGGCCTGATAGAGCTTTTGAGTCGACTCCAATTGGTATGGCGGGAGCCTGTTTTGAGCTTCAACAATGCAAATTTGGAGACACACCCAGATATCCCAAGTTCTGTTGGTTTACTCTAGATCGCCAGTGTTCCCCAGCTATGATGAGTTCTCCAGGATATTAACACATATCAACAGATATAAACATCTATTAACTCACATATATTCACAACTATCAGCATATATCAACATATATTAACATATGTGGAATATATATATAAACATATAACATATGTATATAACTATTCCTTTTAAAAGGAAGGGTTTTTGTCACCCCATTCATCGTAGCAACGTCTTGTCCATTATGCCATCGCCTAAGGAGGACATGGTGCCAGATGTGCCATGGCCGTGGCCCTGGGGGGCCTTCCCTTGACGTTTACGATGAACAATTCAGTAACTTGATGATTAATGATCATTGATTGATAGATTAATAATGACCATTGATTAACAAGCAGTAATGATCATTGATTGATAATGATTAATAGGCTAAATGAATCTAAATGATCAGTAATGATGATTATATACCCTCTGGTAAACATACACAAAACTATGGAAAGATCCACCATTTTCAATGGGTAAATCCACTATTTCTATGGCCATTTTCAATAGCAACCTGTTAAATTACCAGAGGGTAATGATCATTGATTGATAATGATTAATAAACTAAATGATCAATCATATTCAATAATGATAATTATATAATATAGATTGAATGATCATTTAGTGGAGGGTAATCAGTAACTTGATGATTAATCGTTATATAATGATTACTTGATTACCCTCCAGTAAATGAACATAGACCCTGCCAGATAGGCGCTGGAAGATGAGTTTCCACTCAAAATTGGTTATTTTTGGGGTCTACGTTAATTTTCCCGGGGGTAATGACCAGGATTATGATTGATTATTGATAATTGATAGATTGATGATTGGTAGATTGATAATAATCAAAACCATCACATTTTAAATCCTAGATGATCAATGATCGATCAGTAAGCATCAGTCACGAGTCACTAAGTGTCAATTGACCAATGACAAAGCAATCAACCACCCAACAGTCAATAAATTAATGAAATAAACAAATGAAGGACATGAACGGACATGACATGACATGAGAATAACAATTGAATTAAATGGCATCGAATCAAATCAAGTGTCATTCTTCTTTCTAGAAATAATGAAGGATTGACATGAATGCCATGAATGCCATGAATGCTATGAATGAACCAACAGAAGGTGTAGTGGAACATTCATATCAACCCTCTAAAATCCCTGGATGTGCTGATTTTTCGACCGAGTTCGCGACCAAACTGCGGCGCTGGGATGCTCAGAGTACAAACGGATCAATTTCCAGCATATATATATGGTTCATATATTAATAGGAACAATACTTATATATCACTGATATTCCTTCCATATTCCATACTTTTGATATGTTTTCTCGATTTTTTCTTGATCATCTGATGAACATTGCCATAGATTGGGCGGAAAATCCGACGGCACGCCGAGTCCAAGTCGACCCCACCACCGTCCCCCTGCGGACGAAGTGGTTCCGGCGCCTCGCCGCACACATCGCCGGTGTCGACTCCGAGGACGGGATCCCAACGGCAACGGGGGAAATCCCAGAAAAACATGGTCATTTCAATGGGAAAAACCATGGAAAATCTCAATTTTCAATGGAAAATCCCAATTGGAAAAACATGGAAAAACAGGAAATCCTAATTTTCAATGGGAAAAACATGGAAAATCCTCTGCAAATGGAGGTTTTGATGGGACAATCATCTATAGTTAGAAATTAGAAGGACCTCACGTCGCGACGTCACTGGAATGATGGGAATTGGATTGGGGTAACTGAGCCCCAAAGTAACTGAGCCCCAAAATAGCCGAACTTTTCAGGTTAGTGCAAGATTAACATTTACTCAGATCCCCTTTTGATTGGTTAACGGTCAAAAGAGCTTTTTAAATATACTATAATTACAACTGGGATTATGATATCCCATTGACGAGATACCCACCTACCAGCCAGGACAACGGGATGGGGTAAGGGTATTTTTTATGGCTCATTTGGGTCTGTCTGAAAGTGCTGGATTTGCACCCCCCCTCCAAAGACCAAAAAATGACAACTTTAAATGTGGAAACTGCTGATGAAGCCTGATTAAATGTCAAATGTGGGTTTTCGCGTCATCTTCAGACAACCCAACATGGGGTAGGTGTAATTTTCGGTCCAAAAATGGGGATGGTTCAACAGCTATGTTTGAGGGAATGAACTTTCTTTTTCTAATTGTCACAATTGTCTTGATGTTTATCAGGGTAGGGCTTTGTTGACATCCCGAGGTACCAGACTGCTGGATATGAACATTTTTAGGGGAATGAACATCCATAAATCCCAGCTATTTTGGGGTTCACTAGGTACCAGGGTTTTGACCAATAGCCATATATCTTCCAGACAAAGCACATAGTACTTCGGATAGGGCTTGGAACCCCAGCGACTTAGTCGCATCTCCAGGCCATTCGCCTCGGTCCCCGAGCCGAGGCGCGGATGGACAGTAAGTTCCAGTTGTTCCATCCTTTTTTGTGGTGACTTTAAGTACGATGGTGCATTTCAGGTGCGTTTTGGCTCGGAATCCTTTGTTGAAGTTAGAGGCATCTCACTGCGTATTTCTAAAGATGCGAGTGTTTTCTGGGACACCATCAATAGCATCAACCACCCACACCACCAAATTCTTAGAGGTTGGTGACCAAGCTTAATTAGAGAGTGATATTCATTTGCTTCCAAAAAGTCCTCTTGAGTTCGAAATGGGCGTGGGTCATTGAATCATAGGCATTTGATCGTTCCAAGTGTGTGCAATAGTGTTCAACCATCCAAGTTCGAGTGTGTTTATATACTATACCTACAATATATATATACATATATATATATATATATGGTACCGCACCCCCAGAAACCCACCGAAGATCATATTTCACTGATATTTACAGTGTTTTTGTAGCAATTTGGCATATATTTTTAGGAGGTAATTTTTAATGTTAAGATAGGTAAAATAGGTACTATATCTGTATATATATATATGTTTCAAATGGATATATATATATATATACCCTGAGCTTCGAAACCCTGGAAATTTGTCGTGTATGAGTTGAAACCCTGGGTTATCACGTGATTCATATAGAAAACCTGGGTTTGTGATAAAAACCCTGGGTTTTCCCAATATCCTTCCGAACCTGCCCTCCAGAGGTGTTTGATGGGGCCGGATCTTGGCTTACAGCTCCGCTATGGGGTTGCGGAGTGCGATTTGTAAATTTCTTCTTGGTCTTTGTTTACTATTTCATCCTTTGATAGTTTGAATGAACAAATTCTATAGATGGGAAGCATCATCTTTGTGGAAAGCTTTGCACAATCTGGGCGTTTGCAAACGTTTGCAAACGGTTCTTCAGCCCAGGACCGAAGATTGAAGATTGAATATATTGAAGATTGAAGGCTGGGAAAAAATCTTTAATCCAGGAGGCTGGATTGAAGATTGAAGATTGAAGATTGAAGGCTGGGAAAAAACTTCTTCAATCTTCAATCTTCAATCTTCAATCCAGGACTCTGGATTGAAGAAGTTTTTCTGGACCTTCAATCTTCAACGCAGGGCTTTGGATTGAAGAAGCTTTTTCTGGATCTTCAATCTTCAATCTTCAATCCAAACCAAAACCATATAAAGTCAATGACATGCGATACTGCAGTTACGGCGCTACTTCGGAGACGTCTTTCTTTCTGCGACCTGTTTGCAAAGTTCATGCTCCATAATAAAGGCCACCCCAATGGTCACAATGCATCCTTCATCTGCCTGTGCTGGATTGCAGGCTCAACGCGCTCCACTTCTATGCTATATCTCGCACCTTGTACGTACATTGCTTGCATATGCATTGGTTTAAAACCCATGTTTCCAAGAGCTTGTTTCCTGCTCAGAGCTCCCTTGAACCGATCACTGCGCATTTATCAGCGTCATGTCCGTTCACGTCCACGGAAAGGTTAGCATTACGAATGGGACGGCTTTCTTGGAGTTGCAACCATCGCAACCTGCCCGATGTGACACGAAGGCACGCCCGTCCCCGGATGATATCACCCAGAGGATTCAAGATGGGAGCATTATCGTTCACCGAAGCAGAAGTCCATTGACGAGAGAGGCAGTGAACTTGGCACTGGTCACGGTGCAAAAGAAATTAGGGCTCCAGACTGGGACGGCTAAGGAAGGACAGACGAAACTGACAAAGTGCTCGCAGAAAGCAGAAAACTTGTCATCCTCAAAGAAAGGATCGTCTACTACCTTGGAAAAGGCCAAGAGACCATTGTTGGCTTTGCCAGCTCCTCCAGTGACTCCGGTGGTGGAAGATAAAGGTCAAGAATCATCATCTGCTTCAAGCAGCGAGGAGAGCCAAGATCCATCTGCAAAAAAAGCCAAGGAGTCATCTTCATCTTCATCATCATCATCATCATCACCATCATCATCATCATCATCATCTTCTACGTCGTCGTCTTTTACACACAAATCCGTCCTCAGGCACAAGATTGAGAAGTTGAATGCAGACTGTGAAGAAGTCATGCAGGCCATCGGATGTCACCAAGAAATTGAACAGGAGAATGAAGAGCTCAAATCTCTTTGCAGGGGCCTTACACCTGCAGTTGTGTTTCAAGCATTCATAGATTTTCTTGTGTCCGGCTTCATGCGCCCAAGTTCAATCCGTTCCCGGCCCCAAAGCGTGGCAAGGGCCGATCTGTCTTGATTCGCCAGCTTCTATGAATACAGCATCATGGAACAAGGTGAAGTACACCAAGGGCAATGAAGGTGTCTACGCAAGGATCGAGTCATGTGGAAAAGGACCATGAAGGAGTTGCTGGGGGCCTCCGAGAAGGACATTGCGCGCCCTCTGCTGCAAGACAAATTGCTTCCTGCTTGGGATGGCCATGTATGCGCTGCAGCAAGGGTTCGCTGTCCAAACTTCAGCCTAGTAAAGGTGACGGCTTGCCCAAGTACCGATGCAGGGCCAAACCGTGCCATATCTATTTGAATCCCATCACATACATCCACTTTTCATTGATGGGAGGGGCTCCTCTGCAACGTCGTTGCAAATGCCTGCTTGGCACAAACCATCGAAGACATGCAGGAAAAGGAGAGGCACATCGACTTTGGAACTGGACAGAAGTGGTCTGATGTGGAAGCTGATGAGGCAACCTTCCACAAGCAGAACTTAGGCAAGCACTCTCCAGAGTCAAGCACAACCAGTTGTTTGGGAGCAGTGGCGTGGAATTGTGAAGCAAGACTGCCCACAAACCGTGGTCGGCTCAATCCTAAAATGTCAGAGCCTCGGCCCCCAGGCCCGGCCGCCATCCGCAAGGTAGAGTGGCTGCCACTGGCCAAGACTTGGCTGAAAGACAAGTGCGTCATCCTGCACACGGACGTGGCCAAGAGCTACAAGTGCAAAATCCACCGATGGTGCATGAGCACGTCATCCAGTGCAAGAAGAAGATTAAGAAGAACGCAAGTTGCAATGGTGCGCCCCAAACTACGTTCACATGGTGACGCACAAGGTTCCAGGCACCAAGAAAACATTGAAGACCAAAGCCGGAACGCAGATCATTGATAGGGCGTGGAGATTCTTGAAAGATAGGATCCATGTGAACCAGAATTGCGCAGTAGGGCCAAAGACCCTGAAAGCAATGCTGTGCTCCGCCCAGTATGAGTCCTGGCATTCGGGTGCGGATCTGTGGGTCGCCGCCGGCAAACTTTGCTCCTGGTTCCTGAATGGCCCTATCCGCAAGTGATGCTCAGACAAAAGGGGACGAAAGTCTGCTTGCCCAATATGAGTCTGCAATCAAGATTGTGTGGCACATCTTTCACGTCCACCCTTCGAAAAAATTCATGAATTGTCCGACTTCATTCAGCTTCCATAGGGCATTCAATTGGCTCATCAGAACAAATTGCTCATCAGAACAAGTAATGGTCTGATTTCCGTTGGGTATCGTTCATGCAACGTAGCCCGCAAACCAAAGCCCTTTGTTGTCTTCTCGTGGCAAGGCGCTGGATTGTTTGTCTGCTCATAGAAAGCTGTTTCAATGGTAGTTAAACACATATTTCGTGACACATCAATAAGCATCTGAATCTGGAACGCGGTGGGTTTTGTGGGGGTAGCATATATATATATACAACATTTTCAATACATTTTTTTGATATTTTTTCGGTGGTCGGTCAAACCATGCAATTCTTACCTTTTTTGGGAGGCTACCTCAAGTGTGACCAACAATCTGCGGTTTTCGCCCAATTGAACTTCCCAACTTTGTAACACAAAGGTGGAACACTCCCCCAAAGATATCCCAATAAAAGACTCCCGAACATACCCTCTGGTTAATGAAACAGTTTGCTATGGACAATGATCCATTTATATATAGCTAATATAAATGATGATATGCCTGAAATATTTACTTTTCAAAACATGTTGATTTTCCAGTTCGCAAACCGATCACCAAGGGGTGCCTTTTCCACAGTGTTTTCCAAGCCTCGTTCTCGTTCATGTGTGCTGGTTCAGGCGCTGCTTCAGTGAACGGGCTGCCCGCCTGGCTGAGGCCATGGTTTGACGTTTTCCTATCATTTGGGCACAGTTTGACGGATTGGAAAACAAACCACATTTTTTTGGCGTTTTTTTTTCCACCTTGAAATGAACATTTTTCAACATTTTTTCTGGTTCAGTTGACACACGTACATGTGTATATCAATATATTGATATATCAATGTATTCATATTGAGTTATATTAATATATTGATATATTATTTTTTGATATATTAATATATATATACACTCTAATTAATATATTTAAATATTAATATATTGGCGTGTAAATAAATAAATAAATATATATATGTATATGTATATGTATATGTGTATATGTATATATGTAAATGTGTATATGTGTATA
>Ga0126342_10002312_pt1 | contig 29426 bp, 14 predicted proteins | sample Cyp1metagenome_FD_92528 | JGI IMG/M metagenome (GOLD analysis project Ga0126342, IMG submission 92528) | Coral microbial communities from Lord Howe Island, Old Settlement Bay, Australia - Cyphastrea 1 metagenome | ecosystem: Host-associated > Invertebrates > Cnidaria > Coral ...
GAAGATCTTCAATAAGGGTTTAATTCTCCCACCCCCGGTAAACTTCTACGTTCTTTGAAGATCTTCAATAAGGGTTTAATTCTCCCACCCCCGGTAAACTTCTACGTTCATTGAAGATCTTCAATAAGGGTTTAATTCTCCCACCCCCGGTAAACTTCTACGTTCTTTGAAGATCTTCAATAAGAGTTTAATTCTCCCACCCCCGGTAAACTTCTACGTTCTTTGAAGATCTTCAATAAGGGTTTAATTCTCCCACCCCCGGTAAACTTCTACATTCATTGAAGATCTTCAATAAGGGTTTAATTCTCCCACCCCCGGTAAACTTCTACGTTCTTTAAAGATCTTCAATAAGGGTTTAATTCTCCCACCCCCGGTAAACTTCTATATTCATTGCAGATCTTCATTGATTATGATGATGATGATGGTGATGATGGTGATGATGATGATGATTATGATGATGATGATGATTATGATGATGATGGTGATGATGGTGATGATGATGATGATGATGATGATGATGATGACGATTTGGAACGAACCCGCACAGGTCCCTGTGCTGCGCGTTCTGATCTAGAACATCAAGTTAACCATAGTGCTAAAATATCCCATTTTTACCACGTTTTCAGCTCATACGAAGAAGGCAGGCCAACAGGCGCGGGCAAGACGAGGTGTTTGGCCAACTTACATATGGAAAAATCCCACCAATGTAGATCATTTCAGGGAAATCCATAGAGTTCCAGGCACAACAACTTACCGGGGGACTCTACTTGGTGGCTCATCCCACGGCTCGTAAGTGGGTTATAACCCCAGTTATAAGTGGATTAACCTTACTTATCCCATTTATAACTGGGGTTATAACCCACTTACGAGCCGTGGGTAGTTCGCCACCAAGTACCTCCAACACCCCACGGACGTCCTGGAGATGTCCAAAGACATCCATCAGCGGTCGCAGCTTGGGCCAAGGGCAGCCCTGCAGCTCGCTCCACGCCTCCCGCCAGGCAGCCGCTGGATCCGCAGGATCCGTGCCGGGTGCCTCCTGGGAAGTGGCGTGTTTCGGCGAGGTCGCGGAGATCATGGGGATTCAAGCAACCAATGTTTATGAATAATAGTGGGGATATACATATATATATATATATATACTGGCTGGTGGTATCCCTACCCCTCTGAAAAATGATGGAGTGAAAGTCAGTTGGGATGATGACATTCCCAATATATGGAAAAATAACATTCATGTTCCAAACCACCAACCAGTGTATAATAGATTATATATATATATATGTATGGAAAAGTGTTATGAATAAATAGAACCCCATATTATCCAGGGATGTTATGAATATATTTCAACCAACTGATAACACTGTTTATCAATAACAGTGGGGAGTTTTTCTGTTGGTGCCGGTGTTAATGTTTAGGATTTAGGTGTATTGAGCATTGACTACCAACAACCACTAACAACCGCTAAGAAGGGCGAATCTAAACCAGCTATCATTATAAGGGTCACCAACCAAGGTGGGGCCCAAACAATAGGCAAGTTGGTTTACGACTAGGTATTAGTCACAGCTGGATGAGTTTGAAAACCAACGAAACACTGGGTGTATCTACAGCGTGGGAAAGCCAGGCCATGAGCTGATGTTCTTGGGAATGAAGTGATACATAGTGATACTTGCTCGCAGCAATTTAAGCAACGCCACTGGCAAATTCGTTTGTTTTGCATTTAACATTTTGTCGAAAATTTCTGTTAGCCAGCTGTAACAATACAAAATGTGGCTCACCGGGCCCCAAAAAATATCTGCTCATCCTGGAGCAGATACAATGAATGAAGATTTCGTCACAAATCGTCACAAAAATGTGACGAACATTTTTGAAGAGTCCATATTCTATCTACTTCACGATGATTACTTATATATTATACTATATCATATATATATATATATAATTATATATATATGTGGACAAATGATGCTTACCCCATGTTGTAATTCGATCCATAACCCAAGGGACGGTTAGGATGGAGCACCAGGGCTGGTTACAACTAAACCCCATCATCCCTTCAGTTAGGGGTATACCCAATTTCATAAACCTCAAACCCGGGGATTGTGACTATGGCATTGGGAATTACCACATGAATTACATGAATTACTGAACTGATCAAACTGATATCACTGTACTGATTGGTAGATCTTTTCAAGAAATCCTCACTGACGAATCCCAGTTGCGAAAAGGAACATACCAATTCACATTACTAATCCCAGTCTTGATTAATCCCAGGGACTAGTAAAGTTGCTGAACTGATTTCCAATACCCTCTGGAAATTAAGCTATTCAAAATTGCCATTTGGTTCGTTGATTTACCCATGCAAAATGGTGATTTTCCAGTTCGCTTTTTGTAGGTTTACCAGCGGGCAACTCCCTCAACTTTCTGGGCATAGCTATGGGTCAAAACCTGTTAAACTACCATATTCTGGGGAATTACCATCCATTCACCAGTTATGACTTCGGGCACCTAGGTGCCAGGGTTTTGACCCATGACCACTTCACCGGTGAAGAAACCACCACCCCGGCGTCCCGTCGTCCCGTCCTGTAGGAAGGGATGGATGACGCCCTGAGCCGAGGACAAGCGTTGCAACACCAGTTGAGGGCGGCGGCACATCTCCTCCACACCCAACCAGTCGAAGAACTGCTGCTCCTCCGGGAATTCCATGGGGCGAAGTGGCGAAGTGCAACTGCGACAGGAATGGTGGAATTTCATGGGATTTGAGGATTAAATGGGATATCAAAGAGATTTCAATGGGATATCATGGGGTTGGTCCATCTCTTAATCATTTCTTGGGGGTGCAGGTCAGAGGTGAAAAACGGCAAGGGATTCAGTTAGAGGCAAGGGATTATTGGCCACTAGCGCTGTGGAATGAGATAATCAGCGGACATGAGGAAGTAGCAGGTGCTGATTTTGAGACTGCAGTTTTCGAGTTGCACACATTGCAGCTTCAAGTGTAGCACTGTTTGAGCCATGCTTTTTGGGAAGAATTGTCCACATGAACTGCTTTCCCAGTCACAGAGAAAAGAGAGAGTCATTCACTAACCCATAACAGTTGGCGAATTGGCTTGATAAACCATGTTCACCAGTGGATTTAGGGTGCGATGATAAATCATAATGCTAACCAGTGGATTGAAAAATGGATCTTTTTTGTCCGCCCCAAAAATCACACAAACCGAACCTAACCAGTCGAATCCCAGGTCCTTGGCTGATCCAGCGGCCACATCGGCAAAGCTTGGAACCCAGGTTTTCAGGAACAACTCCTGGCGAAGCTCAAAAAAGGTGGTGTGTAAAGCTTATGGCTTATGTTAAGACCATGGGTAAAACCGTTGAATTTGGCTTTTTTGGGTCAAACTTGGGAATCAGAAACACCACAATGATGCTGATCTCAGTGTATCTAAGTGCAAAAGATTGGATGGGTGCTGAAAGTGACCAGGATATGTGGAACCTATGCCATTCCCTGATTTTGACCAATACCGTTATAGTTACTGTGGTTGGCCAACACATACATCATGTCTCTGATCCCAAAGCATGACGTAAAAGTCTCTGAACTTGAACTGACACTACATCTAGATTATGCATATGTATGTATATATATATATATATACAGTTATATACATATAGAATGTACATATATGTATGTACAATTATATAGTATATATATAATGTATCAAAAAGAATAACAACCCCAAGCTATCGCTATTGGGGAACAATAACAATAGTACCAGATCATGCCACGGGGATCTCCTGAAGCCAGTTGGCCGCATCATCTACACCTGGCCGGGAAAAAGATTGGCCGCACCGGTGATACCCAAAATGGTTCTTTGACATATGGAAAATGGTTGGTTTTTTCATATTTTTCATTGAATTTCTAGATCATTTGCCTGTTTTAGCTATTCAAAAAATATGATGTTCCATTGTCACGTTTGATTGCCGGAGGGGTAAAAGAAGTTTCTGCAAATGTGGGATCTTTATAGAAATAGTCTTTTATCTTGATGGGAAAACCGGGAAAAAACCTAAAAATTGTTCTTTCATGTTCTTTTCAAATGATGAACCAGTGGATTGTCTGAAAATCGTGCGAAAGGAAGATCCCTAAATCCACTGATTCATCATGAGTTTCCGTATTGTAATTGTCATTTCCGGATTTCAGACACATCCAAATAGCAAAAGCTGGGCATTCAATTCTGCAAAAATGATGCTAATCACTTCGAGGGCCACGGTTTCAAAAATATCTGGCGACACGGCCAACGGAACTCATTGGATGTGAACAGCACACGCATGGGGGTCGTGGTTAGCCATCTCAAATAAACACCTGTTTTACCCCTTCAGAAGTGAGATTCCAGCATGAAGGTAGGATCATCGAGGTAGGACAGGTGAACAGATTTGGCTGCTCCTATCTTCAGTCCGTTTCTAGAAATTCAGGTTGACTGGTTCAGGATTCTCTTTTCTCATCATCTTCAACAACTGCCCACTCCTCTATGTTCGACCATCAACCGATTCAGAATCCAGGCGGAGTCCCTTGATTTGAACCACTGATTTGAACCACAGTGAACCATGGATCCACTGGAGGCAATTTCAATGGCCAAATCCTAATCTATCTCTGGTTAATATACAGTTAATAATGGTTGATATTAATGGTTATTATATGGTCAATGATGGTTAATCATAATCTGGTTGGTGGTTGGTGGTATACCTACCCCTCTGAAAAATGATGGAGTTCGTCAGTTGGGATGATTATATATTCCCAACTGAATGGAAAGTCATAATCCATTCCATGGTTCCAGTCACCACCAAGCAGTAATTCTGTTGATTCAAGGCCCAATTTTTGCACGCAAAAGGGTCCCAATGTCCAGTTTCCAGCGCCGAGGAGCAAATCTCATGGATGGGCAGGCTCCACACGGGGGCTTCTTCCACCACCTTCTCAATAGCGTGCTTCACCTCCTTCCAGATGTTTCTAGGCATCGCTTGACGCACATAACTTCAGGGTTTATGGGGGCATGTAGCTATGTTATTATGGATGGTTATTAGAGTAAACCCCCATAAGTTGTATGTAAGATGTTAACATAGTAAGTTGGTTCATAAAGCTAATAAAGCTATGTTTACATGGCTATGTTAAATTAGCTTTGTAAACCAACTTACAACTGGGGATCTGAAAAGACGGGGAAAAGATCAAGAATTTTGATGGAAAGTTTAAAAGGGAAAAGCCGTATCTATTGATTTCAGCATAAAACCCTACTCAAATTGCCGTTTTGAGGTATACCCAATTTTCAGCAAAACCCTTATGGAACCCCATTTCTTTTAAAAACCTCATTTTTCCCCTGAACCCATTTTTTCAGAGCCCAGTTCACGGAGCGGATGTAGTACGTCGATGGGGAAGATTTCGAGCAGATCGTTTGCAAAAAACTGCAGCAGACAGAAAACTGTTCTAAAGATATCTGGTGAAATTGGAGATGGTTGATGATCATCAGGTAGATATCTGGTTGATGATATGTTGTTCAGACAACCAGCAATTGGTGATGGAACCATGGTTGTCTTCACCGCGAAAGCTGGCCGAATTTGGGGGTAGAATGGGCCAGCGATTGTCATAACCACCTACTAACTGGGCATATTGATCCAGAGGAAGTGGTTGGGACTGGCGGGCGGGTTATAGTCACTAGGTATATATATATATGAATTGATACATGGCCAGAAATCATCATTCAAAGTAAAGCGTGTTTGGGGAAAAAACAAACACAAGTCCATTTCCAAGCGTCGGTCCTTGTTCAAAGACTCTGACGGCAATTTGCACAAAAAGGAGTACATTTGTCGTACATCACACCTTGAAACTCGACTGATCGCAAGAGCTGGGACATGTTGTATTTACTGGTAATTATAGTGTATTATTATTGTATTACACTCTTATAATAGGGAATAATGCAATAAACCCAAGAATAATCTGGATAAATGGGAAATTCACTATATAACCTGAAATGTTGGGACATTTCTGGATACCCTGCAAGGATGGTTTACTGTTGTCCCATGGCCGGCGGAATACTTTTCAAGTTGTGAACCCGGTCAAGTGATGTTATGGCCTTGTAGCTGTTATGGACACACTCATTTCTTGGGTTTAGCAACTCTGAATTGCGAATCACAATGCACACTGACGCAGGACCTTTATTCTCGTACAAGATCAAAGTTTGCTTGCAGAACACCTAGACACATAGCATGTCGCACATGTCCTTTCTTTCCCGACATTCACATGACACATGCTGCCCAAAACACCACAGTGATTCAAGAGTTTCATCTGACCTGAAATCAGAAGTTGCACTTGCCAAACTTCTTTTAAGAATCTCTTGCTACAGTAGTAACGAATTTGTTTCTCTGCCAAAAGAGAGCACTTGCAGCTGGCTCTACCATTGCCAGCAATTCTAGCACCCGAGCCACAGCAGCACGATCAGCCCACAATCACAGGTCTCCAAAAAGACAATACTTGGAGGATCATCCCACAAATCGTAAGTGGTTCTTTTTTGCCTAGTGAGTAAGTCCCCATTTGGTGGATTATCCGTGATTATCCGCTTTATAAATGGGCTGATGCCATAAGTTATATAAGTTATAACCCAACAAAAACCACGGCTGATCCTCCAGTCTCGGCCATCCCAGCCAAAGCCAACCGCATCGCCCGGACACTGCCCCTGCAGAAGTAGCGGTAGAAGTTCTGCAAAGCGCGATGCGTGGCAATATGCCAACAATATCTCTTCACAAGCATACCAGTCACTGACTTTTCGAGACCTTTCGAAAAGGTGAGTTGCTGCTTGCCAAGGGGGCCATTTAGGAAGGGACCTAGAAAGGGACCTAGTGGAACTGCTAGAATTTTATTGTTGCTTTTTGGTGCTAAAGTTAATAAACTATCTTGGAACCAAAGATCATCCAATCGTACTTTAGTTTTGGTACCTCAAAGTACTAATTATCTTAAATTGAAATTATATTGTCCTAGATTTCTTAATTGCTATCTCACCGGAAGGTCTCATGTTGAGCCCAAAAACAACGTGGAGTTTGTTTTTCGAAAACCAAGCGACCCAGCGAGCTGCGCGCCCAAGGATAGACAGAGGTTGCAGCGGATCTCCAAATTCATCCAGCTGGTTCTCGCCAAGTCCCGCAGCATTCGGTCGATCTGCAGTGGATACTTGCTGTACGCCACCAGCAGCGCCTAACGGCGGACAGTCGGATCCAAGAAATGATCACATTATATATATATGTGTGTGTGTGTGATAAAGGATGTAATATATCACATAATGATTTGTATATATATATATACAAATATTTGTGAATATATTGTGAGTGTTTTACGGACAACACCCTAGCTCATCCCCTTAACTGCAGGGGTGAGGTAGTGGCCCGCCTGTCCGCCTAGTGTTGCACCCAGGTATTGGACCCGGGCCTGACGTATGAGGGATGCGTCTTACCCACTAGACCATACCGGCCCTCTTTGTGTGTATATAAAATATGTGTATATATATATATATATATGTTTTTATTTATTTATGTATGTGTTGATTTATTTATTCATTTATTTAATATATTATAGGCATCTATTCCGCGCACAGGCGCGTAAGCAAATGGCACAAGACGCGCTGGGCGCGTGGCTGGAAGTCAGTGATGTATAAAGTGGTTAAACCAGGTAGATGACGATGTTGATGATAATTGAACAAAAATCCAATAAAGCGAAGTTGTGATCTCAGAACCCAGTAAGCCGTTGCCTACGGCTGATAACCAGTAAAGTTGTGAATCAACCAAATATCCAGTGTTAGCGAAGATATACAGGTAGAAGTTGTAGTGCAGTGAAAACCCAGTTGAATGCGAAGCAATCACAACACAGTGAGCAGCGTTGACGCAAGCTGCAACGTTTTGCAACTTGAGCCAAAGAGTGAGATCAACAAAGTGATGGGAGGAGATCACACATACATGTACAGGCTTTACATGTGCGAGAAAAATCCTCTTATATTATATATATATATATGTATATATATATATATACTATATATATATTATATACTATATATATATATATATATTATATATATACTATATATATATATATTCTCAATCCTAAAGATACGAAAGATTGGTTGAAAGAATTTCCAACAGACCTCCGTTCTGAACGTGTTGCCGTGCCTTGCCGAAGGCCTCATGCGACTGGAGCTCGTGCAGAAAGCTGGAGTTCGACGCCGTCCCAAGCTGAGCCCAGAGACCTCGAAGACCTGTCGCCACGTCCTGTCGCAACGGAGCCACCAGGGGATTCTTCTCCGGGCACCCGCAAAAGCTGGGAAATCCCCTGTAAGTCGAATTTTGAATGGACAGATTCGGAAAGATCATCATTTGAAAATGGGAGAATAGACTTTTTTGGGATATCCAACAATAATGCGATTTCATGGAATAATAATAAGGAATAATTATCCAACAATAATATCCCAATAGTGGGACAATAATTATTATCCCAATATTATCCAATCATGGGATATGTTTTGTGATAATATTGGGATAATTAAAATTTGGATTACGAGAGGGTATTCCGAGATTCAACCACTTTTCATGGGAATCTAGAGGAGTTTTTGCCATGAAAATGGGGCTTTACAGCGATCCCCAAGTTGGTTTTCAATACTAAGTCATGGTCATCCATGACTTGGATGATTTGGGTGTACCTTCAATTTTTTTGAAAAAAAAGATTCTGGGAATTGCGCGAGTTGGGGATATCTGAAAATGGATGGCACTGTACCTCTAATTTCAATGGATTTTTAGTATTGTTTTTCACCCCTATATTTGGGTAGATCCGCCCAATTTTTGGACAAACCGATTTCCCCAAAAATAGGTGGTGATTGTTTGGTGCTATGGCCCACTAACGAGGGAATGATTGGGTCATACTGGCTCGTGCATGATGATACCGATGATACCCAAGCTTGGGTGTTTGGAGTCAGTGAGCATACCATATACATCTTATGAAGAACCGTATCCTTTAGGATCATACTTTTGCTATCCAATGATATCTATCTACACTAGGTGAAAACAGATGGCATCTATTCCCCCGTCTTGTTTGCATTGACATAAATGGTGAGCCATCTATGTTCACCCTAAAAAAAAGTGTAGTATTATACTTCACCCATAGTTGTGAAACGTTTAGATGACATAAAATTACCATATACATCTTCTAAAAGGATGATCCAAAAGAATTCCTATCATGGACATATCATGGATACCATATTCCCCATATCATATAATAATAATAATAATAATATATAATAATAATATATAATAATTATAATAGTAATAATAATAATAATAGTAATAATAATAATAACAATAATATCCCTGATATCCTTTTTGAATCATCCAAAAAAACATCATATCCATCACTGAATCCATCACTGAATCCATCGCTCCTGCAGGCTCCACATGCGTTGGACTTGCGAGGTCACAGCATAGGCCAAGAGCTCCTGCAGATCTTCCGAAGAAAAATAGCCACCAGGCACCTTGGCTCAGTAAGATCAGTAAGATCAGTATAAGATGGGTATGGGTCAATACCTATAGATACATTTTTAGTGGGATGAACATCCATTTACCAGCTATTTTGGGGTTCACTAGGTACCAGGGTTTTGACCCATCCCCAGATCAGTATAAGATCAGTAAGGTTGGACGCTGGACTTGGCTATAGAAATTGCGGGAAGAAATCAAAAAACACCTAAAGGATGGTTGAAACATGCTGAAACTCCAAAAATGATGGGAACCACATCCCTCAACTGGTGGATGTCTTGTCCATCAGTAACTTGGATGAAAAAAAAGAGGTCCCCCACATTGATTGAAGAATCATCCCACTTAGTAACTTAGTAAGTGATAAGTAACCACAATTATTAAATTAAAACCCATGTATGAATGGGATGTTAAGAAAAAAATGTAGCTAACTAGCTGAAAGTTGATGGCAACAATCAAGGCACATCCAGCAAAGGAAGGAAGACATTCTCCGCCATAGATTTTGTTCCATCCTGGGCAGAGGGGGCAGCACCTCACAATGGAGGTCTTACGGCCTTAGGCGCTTCTTTCGTCATATGGGTGTGTCTGAAAATGGCGAATCCCCCAGGCATTGCCTTTTTGAAAGGAGGAACATGATGATTCACTAGTGGATTTAGGGTGTTCACCGAAGTCAGACAAACCCACATCTTATAGTAGGTTTTTACACCACTGGTCTCGGCATCTCGCCCCGTGGTGGTGGGCCATCCCCATGTGGCGAGCAGCAAAGCGGAACTCGGTGACGCACTTGATCATCTCCTGGCTTTGCTTCAAGCGATCCACAACGAGCTTGAAGAGCTCAGGAGCATTGGCGCCTGAGGCGTGCCGTGCATATCGATGGTACCGATGGTACCGAACGATTCAAAGGATACCCTCCGGGCCGCTGGGAAATCTCCGCACTAAATGGAAGTTTTACTGTGCAAACCATCTAAGGTTTGACGACCCCGTAGGGTACTAGCAAAATCAGCCGTTTCCAAAACTCCTGATGTGGATTGGCTCTGGTTCTCCTGAGTATCCTTGGTTAGATGGCAGAATTACATGAGATTGCCCCATTTTAGGTGTTCTGCAGCGAGGTCTTGATGTTTTGTTGGGGATAGTCATCTCCTTGCATCAGAACGAACCCAAAAAGGTGGAACCTGCCGTGCAATGTGAAACAGCTACATGGACACAAGGTGGGGCGCCAAGCACATGAGGTCTTAAGTGGCTTTACAACCAAGCTGATTTGGATCCAGAAAAGTAGGTATATCATGGTATACCTCCAGTTCAATGGCAGCAACCTACACATGGAGCCCCATCGACCTGAAGTGAAACCCAAAAAATCATCTCGGCAAAGATCAGACAGGGAGCAACCTCTGCCCCAGGTACGTTTGGGGGCGAAATTCTGCGATGTTTAGAGTGGTAAAACATCAAAAGTGGCCATCATTTACCATGGGCAGCAGCTTCTGGCGGCACTGCCTTCGCAACAGCGATAGGCTAGGCGCAAGCTTTCTGCAAATCTGTAGCCACCTGTCACAAAAACACGCAGAAGAACAGGGGACATCACAACTGGTGGTGTGCCCTGAAAAATATCATCAGAAAGTCACTTCAGGAACCATCATTCCAGTTGGGATGGAACATGTGACAAATGTATACCAGAGCAGCAACCTGATTTTTGCACGTTGATGTACCGATGGATACCATAGGAGTGGTCATCAACATTGGACCAGCCAAGAATCACCTCTTTTGGAAGGCTGAAAACTCCAAAGACCTCGATTGCAGCAATTTCAACAAACACGATCTGGTTGGTGGTTTCAAGCCTACCCCTATGAAAAATATGAAAGTCACTCGGGATGATGAAATTCCCAATATATATATATATGGAAAAATGAAAAATGTTGCAAACTTTCAACAAAAATGATTTACTGGAAATTCAACAAAAATGGTGGGTGTCTTTTCCTAGTTGAATTGCTTCCGTCAATTTGTTTGAGGCATCTCCAGTGAATTTTCCGGCAATCAAGTCCCCGCCTGGAAATTTGTCCTTCACCACATCAATACATACCTTGGGCCATGGAACTGTAAAACGCTGAGTTACAGTAACTGGGAAAAAAGTATCTATGGTATATTTCATGGGTATATATTTGGATCTACAACCAACTTCATACTATAATTGATAATTGGGTTTGTCTGAAATTGGGTATACACCCCAGTTATGGCTATTTTAATAGGGACAATGATGATTAACTCATGGATATACGGATATCCTATCTTCAGACAACCCCATAATAGAAAAAACAACTCCACGAGAAATCATGAACAAAGATCAGGGAATAGAGGTCATGATTTCTGTGGGAATTGCTGCGGTAACCCATCGTTCTAAGGGAATATAATCTGATATCACGGGATATACTGCCAAAAATATGATATGTGGCTTTGTCCAGAAATAGGGAGATCATTTTGTGGCAATGAACATGGAAGGAAGCCACCAGCTTCCTTCAAACCCTCCCAAAAAAAAACACTCCAGCCGTGCAAGGCTTGACCCACCGGCAAAAAAGGACGGAAATCACCAGAGAAAAACGGATTCACCAAGATAGTATCTAGCCAAACAAGCAGACAAAGTGGTGCCCCTCGAGTTATAAGTTGTTTGGTAAACCATAGTAACTATAGACATATCTACCATAAACCCCTAGCTAGCGGAGTTATAAACCAACTTATCTAAGTATGAGGCACAACCTTGTTGTACATAAGATGAGTCCAAACCATCGCATCTTCTCGGCTTTCAGGAAGTAGTTGACAATTTTGATAAGGACCATCAATAACTATGGTGATATGCCTTTTATACATATATATATATATATGGCTTATTTTCCGATTACCAAGTAGATTATGTAGCTTGTATTGATTGTTTTAATGATAGGATTCAATATTCCATATATATATACATATATATATATATATATCGCATATTCATACTTGAACAGACATGGCAATGGAAAATTCCCCATTCAGTCCCCTGACTTTCCCATTTAGAAACCTCCATGCAGCGCGGAAATTTCCCAGCGAGCCATGTTTGGACTTGCATCAGCAGCATCGTAAGTCGTTACTCTCCACAGTTTCTTCGGCAGCAATATGTGGGAGATACATGGATATAACTTCAGTTATAGGTTAATATACATATATATATACATACATACATACATTACATTACATTACATTACATTACATTACATTACATTACATTACATTACATTACATTACATTACATTACATACATATAATCAAAGACAGTTATATATCATCAGCAGTCAATAATCATGGGACGCACCTCCACCTTCAATTCTCCGAGACACCACCAGGCGCCTGCAGGCGTCCTTGGGCGCGAAACTTCCCATGGCGGCCAGGCCCATGAGGGCCGCGACCTCCTTGGATGTGCTGAATGGGATCAAGTGGGGAGAACTAGCAAAGTTAACCAACAAGAAATGACACAAACATGTATGTATATATATATACACACACCACAAGCCTGATTCTGGATAGTTTCAGCATGTGAAAAGTCCAAATTAATTGCGTTTCAGTAAAGTTCAAAACGATTTGGGATCTGCGGATTCTTGGCGGTCATCTGCTTCAGACCAATTTCAGCTTTTGGATTGGGCAGTTTCTGACCCTCCATTTTTTTGGTGTCTGAAAATAGTGTACTCCTAAATCCATGGCTCAACCATCATTTTCCCATGTTGTGGCATCCTTTTCAAACACCAGTTTTGAAGGGAGCTGGAAACCTCAGAAATCACAACTCCCTGGATGATCATCCAAAAAAACGAGGGTAGCTGGTTAGTAACCACAAGTGAATGGAAAACCATCGGAAAATCATAGGAAAATGGTGGTTTAATGGTGGTTTAATGGGGTTTAACCAACAAAATGGTGGTTTTCCATTGGGATTTACCCGAAATGGTAATTAAAATGGCTCCAAGAAAACAGTTGATTTACCTATTCCAAATGGTGATTTTCCACTTCGCAAACAGTAAACCCATTATGTACGGGGTAACCCCACCGTCATATGATCCCATTGGGTCCCAAAATTTTCTCCCAATATCCCGCTAGCATGGTAGCATATCAAAACATGTAATACCATATTAAAACTATATTAAAGCCATAAAAAAAAAAAAAAACTTTTTGAAAATTCATTTTAAAGCTATATATATAATAATAAAAACAAAAACTTTCATTAAACACAATATTTGGACATTCCGTCAAGACTCCTGGTTGAACCTCTCTCGTTCCCGCGCTTGGTCTGCACATCTGTTCAACACAAAATCCTTGGTCGTTTCTGACGGCCCCCTGGATATTTGGAGTCTTCTGAAAGAGGATATCCAAAAAATGTAATAGCTATAATTGGAGCAGGAAGTATGGGTTCGTTAACCATGGTTCCCATCTATACATATGTATATATATATATATATGTGTGTGTGTATGTATATATTACATTATATTATATATCATATCATATCATATCATATCATAACATTTCATATCATATCATATTGTATTATATTATATCATATTATGTTATATTATGTTATATTGTGTTATGTTATATTATAATATATATATATATAATTATATATGGGTTTCCCCATTCACCCAAAGACAGGTCGTCTCATGGCAACATTCCTACATGATCCTACATGTAAATATGTTTAGTGATACAACATCTCATCTCAGTTTTGACGAAGTGATATCCAAGTTTTTCACTTAGAGACTTAGATCTCATCCCACTTTCGATCAACACGTCCACTTCTGGATAGTGACTTGCACTGGACAGTGTGGATGGTCAAGCTATGTCAAGCTTTGTGATCCCAAGCCTTCGTAGATCGGATTTCTCTAAAGAAACATTGTGTTGACCCTGAGATATGTCTGCATCAATTGTAGCATTTCACTCACCTGAAACAATGCTTTTTCGAAAAAACCATCATTCATTGTTTCGGGAGAACAGTGAGAAGCCTCTGCGAAGCTCAGCTGAAAGTCACGTCTCCCCCAGGAAAGTTGGTTGCTTCGTAAGGGGTACCCCGAAATCATCCGTTTACAGATGGGATTTTCCATGAAATAAACCAATTGGGATCACCATCCCGGCTTTGAAAATAAACAAATCGTTGAAACCACCAAAATTTGGATGGTTTGTTCATGGAAAATCCCAATCGAAAATGGATGATGAAATGGGGTACCCCCATTTCAGGAAACCATCAAATGTATCCACCATAACTCCAACACTTGGCCTGTTTTTTCAACCAACTGGCACCAATTGTTTTGGGGGAACCAACGGAAACTGAGACTCCAGTAGAGCTAGTATAGTAACCCCAAAAAGATCCAAAAAGATAGAAAAGAAACATCCGACCAAAACAGTGGCTGCTATAATCTGATAAATCAATATTTAACCAACAATTTGGTGATTGTTTCAATCTCACCAATTTCTGGTAATATCGAGGAATGTTTATATTATTGGGTTCGCCACATTACACCCAACTGGAAACATCTCCAGCATCTCAACTGAGACTCCAAATTGAAGTACTCCAACTTATATGTTAGTTTGTAAACCCATCTAAACTATGGATATGTATTTATATTAATATACCCTCTGTAGTCGTAAATATCAATTTTTGTTGAAGTTTATAAGGTGACATAGTTCCCAACCATTTACATCATATATTGTTGGTTATTATATGTTATATCTTGATGAAATTCACGGTGGAGTAGACCCATCTAAACCTATTCCCATTCCGTCATATTCTCATGCAATATCCTCATCAAATGTTTGAATCCCACCAACTTACCAGCTTCTCCAAATTGTTGAAGTACTCCAACTTATATGTTGGTTTGTAAACCCATCTTAACTATGGATATCTCAAAGAATTGTCCCATCTACAACTAGTCTAACTATCCTTCATGAAATTCTTGAGGTTTCCATTCACCATTCTTATCATTCTTCCCATGAAATCTCCTCGTTGAACTCCAGCACCAGGCTGAGACTCCAAATTGAAGCACTTCCTCCTGGGATTTGTCACATCTAACTCCTCCAGGGGCAACTCTGTTCGCAGTCTCCCCGAGATCACAATGGCCATCTCTAAGAGGCACACCTGGGGCACTGGGAGGACAATGGCGGGGTGGGTGGAGTTCAGCAAGAAAACTGGTGGTTTGTGGTCAAAAATGGTGGCTTAACATAGTCAAAATATACTCATCAGATTTAGAATATATTAACAATACAAAAATGCAAAATTGCAATCAACAATGGTGTTTTCCACAAGGAAAGACATAAAAATTGCCTCCAATGTGGGGGCAGAACAGTCACCAATCTCACCATTTTATGGCAATACTTCAGGGGATATGATACACTGGGATGTAGCGCGCCTACAACATGATTTGGGTGTGTCCAAAAATCGGGGGCCCAGGGCCCCCGAATAAAATTTGGGGCACCCTATTTTCAGATGAAGTTTCACCGAGGCCATTTTAGTACCCAGCACCGTCCCCAGGCAACTGGTAACGAAACCACTTGTTCTGCTTTTTCTTAAGGGTTTGGGGTGGGGGGGGGATGTTAACGTCCCTGTCAACTTGCTCACGTCATGTAAGCTTCGTGAGCTTCGGGGTTGGCTGGAATATATATATATATATATATACATACATACATATAAAATTACATTCACATTTAGATACATATATATATATGTAAACATGTGTATACATATACATTTATTTTCACAATTATATTATTATATACATATATCATATAAATGTAAATATCGTCTTGTACATTTGTATACATACATATATATATATTTCTCACTTACGTACATATATATATATGTATATATTTATCACATGTATATATATATATATACGTGTATATATATATACATATATGTATCTACATTTACAATCATTTATATACATAATCATAATATATATTTATGTTTAGACAGTGACATATGAAATTAACTTGCAACGCAACCGCTGATACAAAAAGGCACAAGAAAACACCAGCCCCAAAGGTGACCCCAACCATCTATCATCACAGGTCACTGACCTGGAGCTCCCTGAATCAAGTTGAGAATTGCTTGAAGATTAGATGCACCTGGGTGAAAATTCGCGCGCTGTTTCAGCTGTTTGAACTTCTTGAAATTTGCAATGTCCAGTCATCCTTTTGTGACACCCCTCAACTTATTGCCGTATTTTTGAAAGCTCAAATGACTGGATTAACAACCCACGAGCTAAAACCTGGGGATATGATCAATATCATATGACAAAAAAAATGGGTTGCCCCGCTTTCTGTTGCTTAAACATTCTTGAAATCCCTTCATTCTTGCTGGATAAAATCAAAAAAAAAATCCTCCGGTAATTGAACATATCCATGAAATATCAGTTATTTCTAGATTATTTATATACCGATAGAAAATTGCCATTGCCTCATCCATATTCAATGACATTCAATTGGATTGCCAAGGGATAATTGTTGGCTTCCGTAATGGGTTTTGGTTGCAGGTTCAAAAAAAAACTGACTTTTGGTGGTTCTAGTTACAATGATGCCCTCTATGATTTCTCCACCAAAAGGCATACGGCAGCTCTCGCGCATAGGCTTCCTCTCTGGAAGCCAAGGATTCAAGCTGCTGCATCAGGAATTGCAGGCTCCAATCATTCAGATTCTCCAAGTAGATCTGCATCCTACCAAGACTGGCTCGGGAATGGCTTTGTTCTTATGATAATAATGGGATGATAATAACCCCCATGTTCGATAATGCCCATCAGATGCATCCCATGTTATGATAATAACCCCCCATCAGATGCATCATATGCAAAAAAATCATGGGATGCCAGACCTGCATGTTGGGATGAAATTAATGCAGGTCTGGCATCCCAGGAATCGAGTTTTCCAGACTCGGAAGCCGAAAAAAAAACACACTCCAATGTGTCATCGTGTCATTTACCACGGCCTGCTGGAAAGCCATGAAAATCCTGGGTTTTAGTAGGTTTCAGTGTGTTTTCATGGGTTTTCAATGGGGTTTAGTGGGTTTATGGATCATTTCCCAGCTAGAGACCTCCATAAATTCCCAGCTGCTCCGGTTCCTGAGCAAAAAGTTGACTGAACAATCTAAACATATCTAAACATCCTCCAGCGCAGAAGAGTTCAATCACCCGAAGATGTTTCGTCTTCCGCAAACAAAAAATATTGCCTGCTATGCAGACAGATAAATACACAGATAGATGGAGATGGATGGATGGATGGATGGATGGATGGATGGATAGATAGATAGATAGGTAGATACATAGATACAAAGATACAAAGATACAAAGATACATAGAGAGAGAGAGAGATCTGCATACACTTTAGAGCTGGCTACTGATTCGACCCCCAAATCTCCAAGCGTCACATTTTTTTCGATGAACGTCGAAGGGCCAGACATGGAAATTGTACCCCTCCAAGATGGCGTTTCCATTCCGGGCATTTGGATTCGGAAATTCCGACTAGTTACTGGAGAGTGTGTCTAAAAATTGGCTGTACACATTGTTTGTTAAACCCATATACAACTGGGTATATCCCATTATCATCACTGGATAAACTACAGAACCCATGTTTATTAACCAAAGTCAAGCATTGAGCCTATTTTTGTTGAATCTGGAAACGTACTTTGACGTCCATCAAACTCTCCCACTAAGACGTTTCTAATCCCTTCCGCCTAATATGAAATACCCCCAAACCAAACCCTAGTGAAATATATTGGATCTATTCATGAATTAGGGTCCCTGACATTGGTGGTATTTAATATGTTATTGGCTATATATCCCCATTATTCCCATTTTAGAATATATCCCATTTAATTAATCCCGATTCAATCCCATTAAATCACCATTCTTGATGCTTTTTGGACCCCAGAAACCATGTATGTAAACCATGTCAATCCCTGAACCCTCCCCGCACGACCTTCCCTGGCTCATTCGCAAACGGTTGGCAAAGTGATCGCGGCACGTCAGGAGAGCTTGATGGAAGGTGGTCTCCACGTCACGCCAAACTGACCAGTTGGAAAACCACACCTCAACAGTTCTGGTTAGTGGGGGAACAAAAAAAACAACAAAAAAAAAATGATGTAGTCATTGGGGATCATCATCCCAAAAGTTAGTATCCAGAACGTTTGAAACTGAACACGTGCGAAAGCACCGAGCTGATTCGAGACATCAGCTGGCCAAAGAACCCCATGTTGACACCATGCCACATGTTTCCTACGATACTCTTCCCAACTCGAATTAGCAGAACGGAAAATGGAAAGCCAAACAAAGAAAGCGTGGAATGGAGATCCCGAAAAAACCACAGCGTGCAAACAAAAAAACGCTGTCCAGACACAGTGTTTGTGCGCGTCACGAAAACCCAGCGTTTGAAGAGGCAACTGATGAAGTGTGTAGCACAAACCAGGCGCTGCGACAAGGCATGTTGGACTCCAGGAACCATGTTCACCAATTGAGTCACCGAGCTTGCCACCTGAAGGGTAGGACACCGGAGGGTATCTCTGTGTTACACAACCAGCCATGTTGCACCGTACTACCCTTAAATTTTGTGTCCTTTCTGATCTGTTGAATTCATGAAAAAGTACTTAGTTGGAGCTATGTTGAAAAGAAGAATGTGCGGAGTCCGTGGTGGCGACAAAAGGATAACATTGTACATTCGCAACGACTCCCTGCCAGAAATTGCCGAAGGCCCAACTTCAAAACCGTGGTTCTTCAGGGTTCTTTGGCTTTCACACATAGTACCCACAGTGCGCAACCCTGTCGAACGCCAGGGCGGTGGCACCTGTTTCATGAACTCGTCAAAGCGAGGATTTCCCTTGTGATTTTGGGCATCATAACCTGGATTCATCAGAACAGGGCAGTTCTGTCCCAACAATTTGCACCAGGTCCTTTCAAAAAGGCCCCAACTAACAAAGGAATCATGTGGGTTTGTTGAAAATTCATATAGAAAGCGTCTGTCGCGTTGTGGAAAACTTTCCACATCAACTGCTCAAAATTCAGCTCAGGGTCGCTGATTGAACTGATCCACCCACGAGAACACCATGTGAATCGCACGCCAGGCATCGTTCAGAGAGGTATCATTTGGGTGCGTGACAGCATACTCCATGATGCCACGTAGGCTATAGAGCCAAGCCTCTTCTGCCCCTTTTGCATTCAAGTAGTTTGCACCTGTTTGCGGACTTCACCATCAGAAATGGTGGAAGATGAGGAGTTCACTACCAAAAATGTGGATTCATAGGTTTCATGATAGCTAAGTTGTTTCTTTTGCCTAGCTTTAATCTAGGCTTTATGATGGTGGTGATGTTTGTTGTGTTAGATGGGTTTACAAACTCATAACAAGGGGCACGTGTACCTTGTGGGTTGGCTTCCCTAAGAAAATGGCGCAAGGTTTACCAAGAAAACTCTGGAGGAAACCATGGTAAATCTCAAGCCATGGTTTCTGGGTGCTGTTGAATGAAGGTTTCAGCATCGTTCGACATATCTGAAAATCAGCACTGCAGTTGTCAAAGAACCTAAGGATATCGAACAAAGTTTTGGTTACCCTCTGGTAATTTAACACTTTGCGAACTTGAAAATGGCCATAGAATAGTGGATTTACCCATTGAAAATTGTGTTTTTTTCCATAGTAATGTTAGTTTACCAGAGGGTAAATGTCATTCCAAAATAGAAGATCGGATTGGTAGTGCAACACCACCCACAACTATGGACACAGCCACAGATTAACCTCTTCTCACCTTAAATTCAACACAGGGTCAATAAGCCTCCAGTTTATCAACAGGGGGTTAGTGGTTAGAACACAGTTTTAGGTTCAACCCCCAAAATTAATAATCAGGATCGATTGATCTCGGGCTGACATTGCTTGGTTATACCGCTATACCTCCGATTGTACCCCCATAAAATACCCATACATTTGCTTTAACTTGCCATGATATCCCACTACCCTCTGGTAATTTAACGTAGCTATTGAAAATGGCCATTTATAGTGGATTTACCCATTAATAATGGTGATTCTCCATAGTTATGTTAGTTTACCAGAGGGTACATCAAAAAAAGGGGATGCTCGGCATGACCAAACGAACCTCCGAAGTGAAGGGCTTCAGAGCGTTGCTCACGGCCATTCGGATTTGTCAACAAGCGCTGAAGTTTGCACTCATTTGTCAGAGTCAACTCCAGATACGAACCTGTGTCCTTAGGAATTTCGCAGAATTGCGAAAATCCGCAGCAATTCAAACCTCAATCAACTTGGGTGGTCAAAACCCATCGTTTCCTGTAGACATTCCCTACCAATCCTGCATGATCCAACGATCCAGCAAGCTTTCGCCAAGTTTAGGCCAAGCTTTTTCATCACGGAAAGCCAACCACGGACTGCGAATCAGAAAATGTTCAAATTTCTTCGGGTTTGGATCGTGATTGCCATGACTGACATGGGTTTGTCAATGGGGTTGAAACAGTAATCATCTTCGTCTGCGAATCCCGATATTTTGGCAATGTTACTGACCCATTGAAAAGTATCTATGCTAGTGGTATATGATATTTGGGTTTGTCTGAAAACATCCCCACCAAAAATTTGATGATAAATCATCAATTTCCCCATTTCAATTGCCCAGACCAACCCATTGGCCACCCTGGGTTAAACTAACATAGATGTGGAAACCCTATGTTTCCAGAGGAAAATGGTCTACTGTCATGGGTTTTCCACATCTTTTTGTAAACAGGAGGGTACTTGACCCATCTCCATGTCTTATTTCTGCCACAAGATGCCCCATAGTCAGCTGAATTAGTTTATAACTCCAATAACTTGGGTCTGTGGTAGATATATCCATAGTTAATAAGTGAATAATGCTTGTAAACCAAGTTTATATCGTTGGGGGGTCACCACCTTGCAGCAACATCGAAGCGCTTCGCGAAGCGGCCAGACGCACGTGCCATTTCCAAGGGCTTGTCGGATCCGCACAGAGTTGGCCAGTCACATTGGCGGCAGCGGTCCTCGGGACATGGGGAAAACGCACAGAAATGGTGGTTTAATGGTGGTTTAATGGGGTTTAACCAACAAAATGGTGGTTTTAATGGGATATACCTTCTGGCAAACTAACATAACTATGGAAAATCGACATTTTATAGCTGGGTAAATCAACTATTTCTATGTCCATGTTCAATAGCTATCTCATTATGTTAGTTTACCAGACGGTAGATGTGGATCGTGGCAAACAAAATGGGGATTTCCTAAGACATAGGGAGGTACCCCAGGTACCCCCAAATCATCCAAGTCATGGATGACCATGATCCTAGTATTACGGTGAACCTATGGTGACTTTGGGAGCCTCCAGTTTCAGAAACCCCCAAATGGTGAATGAACCAAACAGATCATTGTTGCGATCTGTGGAAAAAAAATCATTGTTGCTCATGGCGAAGAGCGAAACAGCGAATCCACAGGATCAGTGCTGTTTGGACACCGGATCCTCTCCCTGAGACCCCCTCCTCTTTCGCTCGTAGCGACCCTCTGGCGAAATGGCGAAAGTGAAACTTTCACTTTCCTGCGCCAACAAGTTGGTATCCCTGTGAACCTCACAAGAAAGGGTGCCAGTCTAGATGACAAGTTAGGATGTTTCCGCAACTCTGTTTGGCATATTCATTTTGGACCCATCGGAAGTACAGCAACAACTCCAGTTCAACAGCCGCCTTGGGATCTATTGCAATCTTCTGCAACCACTCGCACTGGAGTCTTATCTCATCGTTGAATCACCAGAAAGGTTCACTTCTTATTAGCAGCGTGTGGTTCAATCCCCTGAAAAGCCCAACCCACTGGCCCCAACCTTCCAAGCTTTTACCAACGTCACTTGGATATCAACTGATGAGACCGGGCTTTGACGGAATCCCGCCGCTTTGTTGTGTGGTAGACCCATTCATCTAACTGTAAAATCACACTTGTGCCCTAGTTGAGCCAGGGAAATCCACCAACTCAGCAACCAAATCAGATCAACCATCAACCCTCATGATTTCCAGTCTTTCATGATTTACCCTCTGGTAAACTAACATAGCTATGGAAAATCACTATTTTTAATGGGTAAATTCAATAGCTATGTTTGTCTACCAGAGGGTAATCCCCATTACAAAAAACCATCACGGGCCTTGTGCACGTGCCATTCGCCCGAGGGAAAGGGCAAGGTTCCGAGCCTCGCGCGGAGTTTCAGCTCCTCAATCGTCATGACCTGGGCTGGAGGGATATCCTGCTGGGTAGGGGGTACCAGGGCTTCCAAAAAAAATGACCAAAAAATGATAGTTGGCTATCAACAATGAGAACACTCAACCAATAGTCAATAATAGTTTTGTTTGAACAATTAGCCATAGTTTCCCATAATGATGATTAGCCTTCAAAAATGGCTGTATCGCCAAAGTAGGATTCAGTTGGAGACTTCCAGATCAAAAATGGCCGTTGATGGGGCAAGGGAGTGATGCGCAAACTGTCGCAGTAAAATTTGTTAAGGCTCTAGGACCTTGTTAATTTTACAGTTGAAGGACATAGCTATGGAACATCCATCATGAATGGAGGTTTTAATGGGAAAATCATCTGTAAATGGGCCATTTTCCATAGCTAACTGTTAATTTACCAGAGGGTAAGTGGATACTTCCAGTACAAAGATCCCATCCTAATCAATAGCCTCTCTTAAAAAGGTGAGTAGCGAGTTGCTACTGAATCTATTAATTTTGGTATCCGATTGAGGGTCGAAAAAAGTGGGGGAAGGGATTAGCTGTGAATTGGTATATTTTATATTCTATAATATATCATATATATATATATATACTACATGGTATGTATATTTTTTATATGTGATATGTGATTTTTGATCATGATGTTTGATATATGTGATATATTATAAGTCAAATATCAAACATCAAATATCAAATATCAAACATCAAATATCGTGTATCATGTATCATGTATCATGTATCATATATCCCATCATACATCATGTATCATCCATCATACATAAAATATCATATGTACAGTCACCCCGTTTAAGCAATAAGCCTAGTTGCAGCATCTGTCATATCAGTCACCTCTGGGTGGTGAACTTTGTGGGTGATGTTAGATCTGCACTTCTTGCTACACGGATATCCCGAGGTATCCCTATGGGTTATAATAGTCCAGTAAAACCCTAACGAATACACTAAAACCGCTTTGTGTATAGAAATTCCCTAAATAAACATTGCGCAAAACTGTTTTTAAAGGTTCAGATGAATCAACAGTGACCCTGATTGGGAATTCCAAAACAAATCCTGAGATACCCCTCCAACTCAATAAAATGTAGCGATTTTTGGATGACATTTCCTTCAAACTACAGCCACCATATTGTGAGTCGGTTTTACTTCTAACCGTTAAACCCCAGTTTTTTGGACTCAACCTGACTAGTCAGGTGGCCCACAACAACCTTGTGTGGTTAAATCACTCAAGGTCCAACCGTAGGTCCAACCATACAGACACAGATCCAACTCCGATTTGCCGATTGGTTTTGTCAGTTTTGTCTTTTTATTGCGTGGATATCTTCAAATGATAAACAGATAAACCCACAAAAACTTCCAGTCTCACAAAAATTCACCAATGATTTGTAGATGTTTTGAAGAAATTCAATCACCGGGACCGCAGAGATTTTTCCATCATGACACCATTTTTTTCAGGGGACAAACCATGGTTCACTGCAGGATTTTTCAATAAGACCAAAGCCCAGTTATTGTACACTAAACATCACTAAACAACGTTTGCCCAGAATTTTCACATGACTTTCTTTGAGGGTCCTCATTTCATTGAATCAGGGATCATTGTTTGGGATTAATATTGCATGTTTCCTCAACAAACAACATCACGTTTTCCAAGGATTGATTTTTCCGAGTGCATCACAACACAATCCAATCAAAACGCGCAGCAAAAACAAAGATTGGAACACAAAATTCCAAACATTTTTTTGCAACGGAAACCTTCGGGGCATGGAAATGAAATGCAGCAACGCTCCTCTCACTAGTTTGAATTCCCTTCACAACCCCTGGCCCCGCCTTTAATCAATACAGCCACAACTGTTTGAGAAATGAATGGCTCAGACAAATATCAAAGATATATGCATTGCCAAAAATTGTTTTAAGAAAAACAATTTCTTAATAACAATTTTTGCCAACAAATGCAATGTACACATCAACGCGATCCCAACATGCAGTTATTTGGTTGACATTTGCAGGACGTGACCGGCAAATATTTTGTAGCCCAAACAATGAATTGGCATCTCCAGGCAGTTCTTGAAGGCCAGTGGTGCGAACGTCAATGGTTCATCTCAATGTGGCTGCAAATTTCCTAAAATACAGTACACATACAGTGCAATTTGAGACATGTTGCCAAATATGTTACAACGTTTGTCAACTCCACAACTCATATTTAAGTTCAAAACACGACCATTTATTCCCTGAAACACTTTCACCAAGGTAGCATCACAGGTGACATGTAACAATGCAAGCAGCTTGATTGTTTTGCAGCTGGGAGATGTCACGCAGCCTTCTTGGCTGAGGGTTATGGCTAAAAGAATGGTTCAAGTTCAGGTGGTGCTTGGGGTGGCCGGTGGGTGTTGCAGAAGAACGAATGCAAGGGCAACCCTCCCTGCCCACCACTCGGACCGAAAGTTTCCGAAACAGGCGTTTCAGATTCATCTTCATAAAACTAAGTGACATGTCACAAGTGTTTATTCGCTGAAACACTTTCACCAAGGTAGCATCACAGGTGACATGTAACAATGCAAGCAGCTTGATTGTTTTGCAGCTGGGAGATGTCACGCAGCCTTCTCCCCCACTTTCCAAATCTGCGTGACCAACTCCTGTAGTTGTTTCCGAGCTATATCGGAGACGTCAGTTGCATTGTCAAGCAAAGGGATATTTGTCAAACCCCTTGATGGTGGGTCTGCAACATTGCTCTTTGAGGGAACCCTTGCAATCCAGATCATCGCATGGAGTTGGCTCTCAATCCTTGCAAAAGCTTCGGCCATCATGTCCACACAAGAGTTGTCTGAAACACCTCTGAGAAGGGAGAATTTTGTACCCTCGTTGTCCACAAAGAGAATAACACGTTTGCCACAAAACAAGGTTTTCCAAACACTCATCGACAGCAAGGCAGCCAGTGTTTCCGCTTCAAAAATAATCTGCTTCTTTTCACCTTCACCCAAAACAAGTCTTAGTGCTTCCACAACTTCTAAGGAGAAGAAAAAGGTCTTCCCTTCCGCAAGAGCAACGCCACCCAAACCACAAGGCCACGTAGGATGGTTCCTTTCATAACATGCATCTGTGAACACCACAACGTTTCCATCGCTCAAAGCTGTTACCTCTCTGGGCACATTTGCCACCAGCATGTCGCGAAACATCAACAGGAAAAACTTATCCTTGTCAGTCAGGTTGGATCGCCTCCCCTCTGAGAAATCAGTGAGTACACGGAGGCATCGTCTACCCGTGCGCCCGAACAGCTGGGCCTCCGCAAATTGCATGCGCCCACGCAACCGTTGGGCATTTTTACTTGTCAGGCTGCCACCTTCAATGACCTTTTGTAAATCGTCACAAAGTTCCGCACAACGTGTCTTTGTGTTGCAAACCAAAGCTACGCCTGTGGACGCAACACTCAAATCCAAAAGTACTCCTAAAGCAGAGCAATGCAAGTCGAAGGGTTGAGCTTTGTCACCTTCTTCCGCAAAAATCCATCCAAGCAGTTTGAATAAGGCCGTCACTGATTGTTCTGTGCTTCCAGCCAAACGGGGACGACTGAAGGAGATGAAATCATCGTAAAACGATGTCCAAACAATCCAGCATCCCACAACTCCTATCCACCACAAGGCCCTCGCCAAGCGCAGGAAAGAGTGCACGCTTCGAACTGCTCCAAATGGTAAAACCAAGCATTTAAAGAAACATGCCCTTTTTGTCCTCGGGTTGTAAACTCGAAGGAAAGCAAACTTCTGACCTCTTTCACTCAAACCAACTTGCCTGTAAGCGCTGGCCAGGTCGAAGGTACGCACAACCAAATCACTGCTGATTTTTGCACCCTTGCACAAACTGAACCAAACCATGAGGGACGCACAGGCGACATCCACAGTATGCAAAGAAGGTGATTCTGAAACAGTAACACATGCATTGACCCCTGACTCAGAAAAATCATCAATCAAACGCACTTTGCCTTGCTTCTGTCGAAGACCAAACCTTCTGGAGAGAGGTCGATCAGCCGGCACTTGGTTGTCATGTAGGGGACCTATCAGCCAACCCTTATCAACCTCCTCCATCGTTTTTTGCCACACTATCTCATCAAGATCATTGTCACCAGAACTGCGCACTTCATGGATTGCTGCCATCCTCACACGCTCAGCACTACGCTGTAGTTCTTGCTCAGAAATAAGGGCTGGCTCAAATTTGCCCGGCAGCATATTTGTAAGGGGAACTTCACCAGTCAAGTCAGATCCCAAACGCAGCTCATCCACCACTCCCATGTCGGGAAAATTAGTAGCCCTAAGCATTTCTTCAAACAAAAGTATGCGCTTGTTGCGCACTGCATGCGCCACGTCAGAATGCATGCCATTCTTGAGGGCCTTCTCATCCATGTCCAACTGTATAGCTCTCTTAGTTCATTTAGCAAAGAACTCAGCTCTGACCCTTGCAATGGTCACCTCACTTTCATATACAGAACGGTGGATAGAATCAAGCAGCTGTCTTGGCAAAGCAGATTCCAACGATAGAGGGTGTTTTGTTTTGATCGCTTGTTCAACAAATTCATCTTCCTTCCAAAAAAATCCAAAGCATCTCAAACTCACAACGCAAGGAAAGACGAGCACGTTTGGAGCAAGGTCCAATTGAACATCAACATTCCACAACCGACATTGTTCCAGGATGCATTCAACCAAAGACTGCAAGCATTCACCCCCCACTTCAACTTTTTGCAAGGCTTTGGCTGAGCCTAAAAATTGATGCATTGTAGGCCATATGCATTGATCTTGAAGAAAAATTGCAATACATTTAGATTTGAACTCAGGTACAATGGGCGCAACTTTGTTGGTCGCTGGTTGGTTTTGCGCCAGCGAACGTGCTGCCAAGTTAACGGGCACGTGTTGAGGTATGTTGATACCCCTTTTCTGTAAAGCAATTGCGATGGTGTTGGCAATTTTGTCACAAAGTGCAGTTGGATAATGCACTTCCAAGGAGGTGGCAAAAACACGCTTGCCGTTTCGAATCTCATAGCCCCATGGATCGTGTTTATGTTGACCATCGCAAGTACCTGAAATCTGTTCCACTTCAGCAAAATTAGCCACCAACTTTGTCCATTTGGGCCTTCCAGAACCATAAGCGCATGCTTGATGGCACTGTATGCAATCTCTTGTAAAGAAAGAACGCTCCATCCAAGGTGTGGTTTCCCAATAAAGTGAATCGCGTGGGTTTTCGCAGATGCACAGCTTGTCCAATTCACAACATAAATCGTACACAGTGGCAGAAAAGTCATAAAGTATGTTGCTCTGCTCCACACGCAAGAAGTCAAAGCCGGATAGAGAAGGCAAACCATCTGGAAATTCTTTTGAACGCAAAGGTTGAGGCAGCATGGGGTCATCATCTTTCTGGATATTTCTTGCTGCACTTGCTGTGCCGCAAGGTGGCGCCAAAAACACAGCTTTGATCTGGGGATTTCTGATCCAACTCAATACAAGCAACTGGTTTGAGACTGAGGTGAGGTCAAGTTTTGTTACTAGCGCCTTGGGCGCTCTTGGCATGCTCTTATCAACAGATACCACATCAAGTCCAAGTCGTTTCAACGACGCGCTTACCCCTGCAGTACCACAGAAGAGTTCCAGGACCACCACATGTTCGCTGGAAAAGAGATCATTGGGCTCAGCAACGCCATTGCGTTGCCGGGCTAGTCACTCCTTAGTGACATTGGCTTCATCAGGATGGCCATCCTTGAAGGAGTGTGCCTTGAAACAGCCAGCCTTAAAGCACACATGCCTGCCTTTTGGACAGGCTCCACCAGTGGGAGCTTTTGTGCATTGGCTCAAGTTAAAGTCGAAGCAAATAGGTCGGTTCTTTCCATCCCTGCCTACGCATCCGCTATATCCTCGCGGTGCGGCATTAGAGCCAAAGCTTTTGCTCTTTCCATGTTTTCCCTTTCCACGACCTTTGTAGCTGCCTTGAGAAGGGTAAGGCTCAGAGATGTTGCGCTTTGGCGCAGCTTCAACAACGCTTGCCTTTGGCAATGGTAGCAAATGAAAAGTTGTGTTGTAATCTCTCATGGCCTCCTCCAACGCATTGTCTAAAGGTCGTACATCCAAAGCATCAGGCCTGATGTCAGCAACGTTGTGTGCTAAGAAGGTGAAAACCTCCTTGTCAGCTCTGAGCACCTGGGCAAGCGTCACCGCTTGGAAGGCTGGCGGTGTTTCCAGTGAAAGGTGACGCAGTAAGCGCTCTACATAAAGTTCATGTGCTCTGAAGCTGATCAAGTTTGCAAAATCATAAGCAATCCCACGCCGACGCAAGCATGTTGCCAAATTGTAAGTGGTCGATACAGACTCATCCGGAATGGTCTTCGATTCCTTGATGCTCAAACTTCCAGCGTCTAACTTCAGTTTTTTGTCTGTACGCCCTGATGCAATCTCATTTTCCCTGCTCGTACAACGCGAAGGCTCAATGTATTTGAGGATCCTTGTTTCAAACTGGTGTGCACATTCATCCAGGAGAGCATGTGATGGTTCGCCAGCCCCAGTGATATTCAGACCCTGCACACGTAATCTAATCTGATCGCATTTGAAGTCGCTCCCTAGCTCGGGGACGCGACCAGCGAA
>Ga0126342_10002313_pt1 | contig 29425 bp, 26 predicted proteins | sample Cyp1metagenome_FD_92528 | JGI IMG/M metagenome (GOLD analysis project Ga0126342, IMG submission 92528) | Coral microbial communities from Lord Howe Island, Old Settlement Bay, Australia - Cyphastrea 1 metagenome | ecosystem: Host-associated > Invertebrates > Cnidaria > Coral ...
CGCAGCGGCCCCTTGGCTTGCTTGTGGTTGCTGCTTGCTGCTACTGCTGCTGGTGTTGCTGCTGCTGTCGCTGTTGTTTGTTGCTGGCCTGGCTGCTTCTGCTGGTTGCTGCTGCTGCTGCCGATTGCTGTTGCTTCTGGTGGCTGTTGCTGCTGTTGTCTTCCTGTCGCTGTTGTTCTTGCTGCTTGTGATTGTTCTTGCTGTTGGTGTCGTTGTTGGTGCTGCTTCCAGGCAGGTCCATGTTGCTTCACCATGTTCATACTCTCTGGAGGGAAAAATGTAACAAAATTTCTTGCCGCAGGATTCCCGAGTGTCTAGCTGTGTGCTGACTGCACCTAATTAAATATTCAAGGAGCCGACTTCACTGGTGCATCCGTGTTACATTTTTCGTTCAGCAACATAGAAAGTACCCACCCCCATATAAAAACCCCTCGCCCCGAAATCAAGGTTGATTGTTTCATTGGGCCTGGATCCGCGGCAGTGACACTGTACTCTATTTGGATGCCAGCAAGTCTCCATTCTGCGAAAAACAACATTGATTTAGAGGGGCACGGGGGAGGATGATGGTATGATTTCTATCCCTCTGCCTCTGATTGCATTTCATTGCCTTTGCTTCTGCCGGTGCTTTCTGCATATACATCTCCGGCTTGTTGCTTCCATTTCTGTAGCTCAGGTTTTGGGCCCGCCGCGGACACTCGTTGGGGACAGAAAAAGGGCCTGATTCGGCAGCATGAGCCAGTGTCGTACTTGTGGCCCCTCCTTGTATATATATATATACACACACACATGAAATCAATACACTTTTAATCAAAATTAATTACGTATTTACTGACATGCAAAGGAATGTATACATACAGTTCGTTCTCAATACATATCTTTATTACGCACATACAAACAAAACATAACACAACATAACAGAATCAACCATAAAATGACATTATTGCGTTACATGTCATTACAATAAATCATAAATACGGAAATACGTACAAACATGCTAACAAACATGCATGCATAAATGCATACCCACATACACACATACCTATATTGCGTTCATTTGCGTTGCATTTTATTACATTACATTACTCTACACTACATTGCATTACATTACATGAAATTACATGACATGAAATTACATTACTTACATGCATAATTCAAACTCACACATGTACAAAAACAGGTTTCTACAAATATACATGATACATAGAAACATGTGAATATATAATTCTTTCCAAAAAACAAATACTAATAACCAATAATCACAATTACAGTATTTATGTACATACTGACATAGGTGCACATATACATGTCCTCGCTAGGCAAACAACAAATTCGATAATGATATGATTATCTGAAATGTTAGGTCAAAGCGCTCTTCCGGGCTAAAGAACTGGTGTTGGGCCGTGGTTCCATGACAATGGTACTTTTTGTGGACATCGCCAAGAACAAATTAAAATCTTGGCACATTGGTGAACATCAAAACACCAAACAACTGGATGTCCATCCCCCAAACATTGCCATCATCCCCAGATATACATAAAGGCACTACCTTATCTAGAATCCTGATACGAATTCACCTGATCGTATGTCCACGGAATGTCTACTGATCGTATGGATCAAATCATATCTTGCAACTGGTTTGCGACCAAAACGCTCCAATTACGGGCCGAATAAAAACAAAATGAGTGTTCGCTGCCACCATGGAAAAAAAAACCAGCTGGCAATATCTGGATAATTAACAAAATATCGCAGGGGATCACGAGCCGATACCTTTAACCACCAATCAGCGTGTTTTTAACGGTGCAAAAGCCGAACATTTTACAGTCTCTCACATGCCAACATCACAGTTTCACTATGCTGATATGGGTCTTTTTCAATGGTGTAAAAACCTCCCAAAAAACGCCATTTTTCAAAGGGAAAATGCTGATTTTCATCACTGGACTGCCTATTTTCAGATTAACCCAGGTCTCCACCACGACGTGGCCTTGGGGTCATCGGGAAGATTTTTGGAGTCCGGCAGCGCAGGCCGTTGCCTCGGGATGCCCCCAACCTTTTTCGGCCTTCTGTTGTGCTCTTGTGATGTGGAAGGTACCCAACCTGGTTATGACTAACAGTTCGCCATGGAAAATCACCATTTTTAAGAGGTTTTTACTAACCACAAAAACTAAGTATGGTTATTCTCTGGGTTTTATCCCATCTATAAATGGATACCCTCTGGTTATGACTAACAGTTCGCCATGGTATAGATGGCCCTAATCGAAATAGACGGTTTACCGTTCTTAAAAATGGGTGGATCTTTCCATGGCGAACTGTTAAATAACCAGAGGGTATGATGTGGGGAAAAGGTGACTTGGGATGATGTGATGCTGTGATGAAATGATGAAACCTGAAGCTGTTTTGCTGGGATGCCGACAAAAATGCAGCAATCTTGAAAAATGCACTATGCAATGCACCAATGGAAATCGAAAATGCAAAAAAAAATGCAATTTAAAAATGCAAGAAATGCAATTTTATTGTTTTTCTTATTAAATAACTATAAACCGGGGACTTGGAATAGGGCTATGATTAAGATGTTCGCCGCCTTTTGGGATTCCTTAGTATGTTCTGCTTAGTCGATACTGGGGTTCCCACAATTGATCAGTTTGTAATCACCAATGACTTGTTTGATCGTTAAATGTTGCTTCTATGGCATTATGGTTCATAAAAAGTCAATGATCCCTCTATATATCATCAGCTAAATGGCTTTCGTCAACCATAATTCAGGAACTCAACAAATTCTCTCAATAAGTCCTCATTTAATCAAGAATCCCCCTACCTTGACAACAGAAATCGAACAAGTGGGGGGTTCCTAAAATAGGGCTACCCCAAGTCACAATAAAGCTTTCAGTACTAAGTCATTAAGTCATGATCATATGATATATATATATATGGTCATACATGACGACTGGATAATTTTTTGGGGATACCATGACTTTTCGGAAAGCTCCATGATCAGGTCCCTGCCCACTGCACCAAGCCGGCGAAGCCCAAGCAAAGGCGCTTCTTTGGCTTTGCCATCTCTTCCTCTTCCTCCTTCGCCGCCTGAATTGGTGAGTTCAAAAAAAATGATCCATGGCATCATTTGCTTGGTAAATGATTGGATCTGTGTGCAACACAAATGGTGATTTCATAGAATTTCACGAACAAAAGCGGGTGATTTCATCGGATTTTTCCAAGAACAATCGTGACCTAATGATCTCAATGGCATTTAAACAACCAGAATGGGATGGGTATCTGTGGCTCCAATTTAAGCCTGGCCCTACCATCAAACAAACCCAATTAGGCAGGGCCAGGTGATTATATCATCGTTAAATCATTAGTTATTGGAGTTGTATTCACCAACTTAGCCAACTAAACCCCATGAAGTCCCATGAAATCACAATTTGTCATGGTCAAATCCTCATAAATCCCCATTGTTCATGGTTAAATCATGTTAAATCCCCATGAACTCATCATCTTTCATACTTAAATCCCCAGAACTCACCATTTTTCACTCTGAAATCCCCAGGAACTCACCATCAAAGATCCCCAGGAACTCACCAAAAATCCCCGGTGAAAACCGTGCCTCGAAGTCCGTGTCATCGTGCGAGTCCGCCGGCAGCAGCGGCGAGCTGGGCATCCGCAGGACGAGATCCGCGATCTCCGCGCGGTCCAAACAGGCCTCCGCCCAGGCGCACCACTCGGCCTCCCGTTGTGCGGAGGAAAAGTCCAACCTGCTGGGAACCTGCTGGGAAAACATGGGTCATTAAATGTCCCCATTGAACATCACCCAACCATTAGGTATATGGTCTATAATGGCTACTACAAGGTGATGTCCAATATACCCAAAATGGGACAGTTACCAACCCCTGGAAAATGAGGGAAAACTGCGAAAATGGGTGGTTTTCTTGTGTGACAAGAAGTTTGCGGAAGTGGACACCAAAATTTCCAAATAAAGCTGAGGGCAAAGAATGGTTAGAAGATAGTGGAATGATGTTGAAATCAGAACATGGGCGGTGTGATTTGGATCGTTTCCACAGTTTGAAGCATCATTTGCGGGTGAGGTTGGTGTGAGGTTGCTAAAGGTTGGTGGCAAATTGTCTGGTGGGGAAAATGTTTGGTGGCAATGTGTTGAAAAGGATGGAAAAACAGTTTATCTCAACAACAAAGGTCACCAAGAATGGAGAAAGTGAGGGTGATTTCACGTGTTGACCAACTGCGTCTCCAAACAATCATCATTGGTGAACCCTTTCGGCTGAACTGAGAAACAAACAGGGTTTCAGCATACTTGTACAGAGATATACTGTGAATGGAAGAAATCCTGCACCAGTTGGTAACTTTCAGGATTCCTATGAAACACTGAAAATCCTGGGATGATCAAGGGATTTCTTCCATTGAACAACTGTTGCAGGATTTCGCAACCATCCACAGTCTGGCACATTTCAGACATTTCAGGACCTCTTTGCGGCTCAACAAAAATTATCCTGTTGCGTTTATTTGACACTCAATAGTACCACAACTGAATTGTTGAATCAAAACAATCGAGAATACCAAACATGTTTTCATAAAATACCAAGTTTATCCATAAATTCTGTGCATAAATTGGACAGTCTAACATGGTCTACCTATGGCTCTTGTTTTTTAAAAGGCGCCTGTGTCAGGAGTCCGTCGCCGTCCGAATCCGCTTCGTTGAAGATGGCGTCGATGCCTCGGTTGCCAGGGCCAGGGGATTTAACCATCAGAAACTGGAATTGAACTGATGGTAAAATCCCCTTTTCAATAGATGAATGGGAAAATTCTCAATTTTTCTCAGGCAAATTGGGGATTTCATCTTGGGATTTTTTTTTTAAAAAAAACTGGGATTTTTCACTGGGAAAACTGGAATTTCACCGAGAAAAGCTGGGAAAACTAAATAATTCTCATATAATACTTAATATTATTGTTTTCCATAGACAAATACTCAATGATTATGTAATGATGTCTGTGTCATTTAATTTTCGAATGAAAACCATGTGTATATATATATATAAGGATATAAAGGGACAACATGTTTGGTAGTCAAAGGATCTTAAAGGCATAAACTAGGTGTGTTAATGGCCAAAGTATGTCAAAAAAATGTCAACAAGGATCTTAAAGGCACAATGACAATGCAATTTAGGGGATTCAACAACTGCGAATGAACCAGGAAAAACAAACATTTCGCCAGGCAAGCGCTTTATGCTATTCTTTGGGGAAACGAATTAGTTGGCCAACTGATTTCGAATTTAGGCGGTTCACAGGCTGTTTTGGAGATTCTGAACCTGATGTCTTCCCATCTGTTCCCTGGTTTTCACAGCAACACAGCTGGTGCTGATGTTCATCCAGAGATGTCCCAAAGGTACGCATAGACTCCCATGTGAACCACCAAAAATGGGGAGACCCCCAAAGTCATCGAGCATCAACAGCCGCTGGATGCTGTAAGGGGCTGGTAAGATCTCCCATGATCTTCACCATTAAGCCATAAAATGAGGGGCTACCCAGCATGGCTTGAGACTTCAACTCATCTTGACCCTGCCATGTGGAAAGGATATATTCATACATTTTCTCAGCATTGTTGGTGGCATGCTTGTTTAATCCATGAGAACAATGGTGGTTTCGTGGTATGGAAAACCAACCATGGGGATATCATGGGGATATCGCTCAAGTCATAGCTCCCACCCATCGCTCCCCAAGGACGATTCCGCCGGGACACAATCGTCGGGGACCTCCATGTCAGAAGCACTTTCTTGTAAGACCTTCGAGGGATTTTCTACACATGTAGCTTGAATGCTAGTACTTAATGGGATTTCATCGGGAGATGAAATCATGGGGCAATTGGCCAACAACATTTTTGCCAAAGTGCTGTCAGCTTTTGGTGCACATTCATGACACACATTTTTTGTCACCATTTGGTGCTGTTTCATATAGGTTTCATGATAGAAAAAAAAGAACGACCTATATATTAGAAACCTATGGGTTGGAAAATGTTGACCAAGGCGCCTTTTGCATCTCCTTCTTGTCGATGGCCTGAAGTCCCGAAGATGGTCTCATAAAATGACTTCTTAAAGATTGCTCAATGCGCCATCCCTGAAGCTCAAGAATTTCGAGACATCTCCAAGTTTTGATCTTTGTTCCATACTTTTTACAATTCATCTAGATCTACAAGGTGATGCCCCCTAGCTATAAGTCAGTTTATTAACCTACAAAATACACCTATTATCACCCTATATCACCATTATCACCATAAATTTCACTTGACCTCATTCTAAGCCAACACTTCGCAAAGTAAATCTCATAAAATCCCACTAAAGTCCATGGTGAATCTAAATAAAAAAATCCAAGCCTTGTCTCCGTTCACATCGTAGGACTCGAAAATCTGCACCAAGATCTGGGGCTGCTTACCTTGCTGCGATCAAAACATCTGCTTGGTGGTGCAATAACCATCTTGAAAAATGATGGAGTTCGTTGGGACCAGTTGGGATGATGACATTCCCAATATGATGGAAAGTCATAAAATTCTATAAAATTCCATGGTTCCAACGCACCAACCAGTATATTGTTGACGTGATTCACTATATATCACTGTCATCTCTAGATGTTTACATTTAGCTCATATATTATTGGAGACTTGATTCTAGATGTTTACACTAGAGATGAACATTTAGCTCATATACTATCTAATTGATGTTTATGCTATCATCATTATTGATGTTTACACTATCATCATTATTGATGTTTACACTATCATCTTGTGATGATTCACCATGATGTTCAGCATCGCCCCCTTGTGACCCTCGAGACAGCACCACAAACACAGCGGACGAAAGGATCAACATCAAAATGCCCCTGGGGTTCCGGGAATATGTCCTTATATTAAAAAAAAAACTTGAACTTTTTGGCGGTCAGCATTGTTAACATTTGTTAACCACTATTCTTTCAACACCACCTCAGTGTTCGAAACAGGAACGGCTCGAAAATGGATGTGTCAAGTGGGGTACACCCCCTCAATAGATGCCAATTGTGGGTAAAAATGCTGAACTTCAACAAAAATGAATTTAGAGGCCTAGATTCCTCTATAGATACCCCGTCCAGACAGCTGGCAGCTGCTGTCCCAGCTGCTCTTTTGGCCCTTCAGCTCCTGCCACCTGCGGTGGGTCGCGCTTTCGACTAAGGCAACCTTGCCATCCGTCTCCGGCTCCTGTGGAAATCATGGAGGTCTCATGGAGTGTCCTGGAAAAGTTGGAGAACACCAGATGATTAATGGTGATTATAGTGGATTATAATGGTTATATAATGGACTATAGTGGATTATAGTAGATTAACAATGGTTAATAATGATGAAAACCATGGTTATCTGGTTGGTGGTTGAGCCTACCCCTCTGAAAAATGATGGAGTTCGTCAGTTGGGATGATGACATTCCCAATATGATGGGAAAAATAATCCAAATGTTTCAAACCACCAACCAGAAAGTTTTTCAAAAGAACCCCAACAGCCTATGATATCTAAGTTTTCGAAAACCATGATAAGTAGGAGAAGACGCGCTCAACGGTTGGATGATTATTGGCAGATTTTATGTATCTGTGCAGGCAATGCACTCAGCGAAGTTTAATGCAATGTTGCCATTCTCTTGGACTAATACTTGGTCGCATGTGACATCTCCAAACTTGGGTGCCCCACAAAGCCACAAACGACTTTGTGGATCCCATGCTGATGAACGTTTCCCAGATTCAATCACGGATATGGCTGATCTAATCCACTTGTATCAGTTGTATGACTTTTAAGTATCCGTTCATATCCTCCATAGATTGATAGATAAAATCCCTTCTCCAACATCATCCCAATCTTTGGTTTATAACCAATGTTCATATATATATATATACATGCATATCTTGTAATGGTCTTTCATCACACAATTGATCCCGTGAAGAAAACACTAATCCCTAGTGCTCCAAATACCATCTGAAAGGTGTAGACAGACCCCAAGTTAAACAACTCCTTGTATACAGTCTCAGTGTCGGTGTTTGGAGCTGTAGGGTAACAGTATTCACCACTATTGACCATTATGAACCTTTACTAACCATCATTAACCTTTACTAACCATGATTAACCTTTACTAACCATTATTAACCATTGATGGGCATATGTTCATATCATGAATGGTACCAGAAAATTTCCATCGAATTCACCTCCTGGAGCTGATCTTTGTCTCGGAGCTTTGCGGCGCGCGCCACCTCGGACATTATTTTAACGACCGTACTTTGGTACAGTAACCACCAATATCATCCAATATCTATATATATATATGTATGTATACATGTGTATATATATATATGTATGTATGTATGTATGTATGTATATGTGTATATATATATACATTATATATATATGTATATATATATATATGTATATATAGGGGTTGGTCAATATATTAGTAACAGCCATTTTTATCCATTTTTTGTTACACCAGTGTAAACTCCGACACATCCGAATAAAATACGACGACTTAGGCTGGTTGTCCACCTGTAACATTTCACTGCGAAGATATCCTTGCCACATGGAACCGCCAAGTACACTGGGCTGGGACTTCACCATTCGGAAAAGCGATCCAGGCGATCATTGCAAAAATGTCACCAAATGTGGATGTTAATATGAATTTATCAAGAAAGAAACAACAGCTTTACCATGGTTTACGAACAAAAGTTGACTGAAAATTTGGACATTCAACTGCAACCAGGGTCAGATTGCGTGAAGAAGTGGGGAGCTTCACCAAATCATATCTTCTCCCTATTACTAAAACTCCCCTAATTAATAAAAATAGGAGTGGATAATTGGCACTTTCGGGTTTTTAGCTTACAATTGCGTTCTTAATTGTGGTAATTGAGAATCGATAGGAGAACAGGATGGTGAAATAGTGATTTTTACCCAATATTGATAAAAATAGAATCACACCTGGTATTAGGGTCCCATAATTTTTAGAAAATCTTCGAAATCCAGCTTTTGGCAATATTTTAATTAGATTTTAAAAAGGAAATTAATCGATTTTGAAATATGTTTTTAAATCAAGGTTTTTAATTAAATATTGGGGGAACCTGCGAAATCCAAATTTTGGCAATTTTTTACTTAGATTGTAAAAAGGAACTTAATCGATTTCGAACGATTTCGAAATATACGTATGTTTTGTAGTACAGGTTTTTGATTAATATTAGGGGAACCTTCGAAATCCAATTGTTGGCAATATTCTAATTAGATTTTAAAAAGGTTTCGATTAAAATAGATGTTTTTTTAGTTTTACATACTAAAACAACTTAGCTCGATACATAATTCCCCTTAATAAACATAGGTCACCATGTTTACCATTTGGGGGGTAGGGTGAAGGGATTCGCAACAAAGGGTGGAGTTGACCTCAGATCATAGCCTACTTTGGGGCTGCGGGGTTTGCATCCCAGTAAGTGGGTAGTAACCTGTTTCTTCCCAAGTTATATAGGGAATATGTCCATTCATATTTGGGGCCATCACCCACTTAGTGGGATACACATCCAAGTACCATTTGGTAACATGCCGCATATCCACCAATTCCATCAAGCCGCTGAAAGTTCCTCACCGGTAGAGGGGAGTTCCTTGGGAGGTTCCCAACCTGGGGCGGAATGGCGGATCTGATGTGTTGGGGCAGCGCAAGTGACTTGGAAAAACATGATTCTCATTTTCGAAACTTTCAAAAACAATGTCTGGCTGGTCTTTGAAAGTGGTTCTATCCCTTAACATGTTCGTCATTTGGGGTTCATCCCAGGAGCTCCACTTTCCCCTCATCTCACCAATTTCGTTCCAATCAATTCGCATGGTATCTTAATTTCCAAATCTGATCTGAGGCCACTGAAGGATAATTCCCTACACCAGTATGGGGTTTGGTCCGCCAGTGAGGTCGCAACATCCTTCGCCCCATCGCCTTTGTGGACAATCATCCCACATAGTAACTGGTTGATGGTTTTCTACTGTATCCCGTTTATCAAAGTATGAAGTAACCATGTTTTGATTCTCCAAGTTCCCTTCCCTTCTATCCCATTTCGATCATTGGTCAGTCTAATCCCCACTCTTCCGGTTGTGAAAGCCAACTATTTTGCACATGAATCCCCGTGTTTCCCCGATCAAAACCCTTTTTTTTCGTCCCCATCCCATCCTTAAATCCCCCTTTCATGTGATTTTCAATAAGCAACTTTCCCACTTTCCTCGGTGACATCCCCATGTCCACCACGTTTGAGCACCTCAAGTCCCAACTTTGTTACACTGTTCCCCAGCAAAAGTCACCACCGACCCCTTCTCGCCAAGACGCTGGCAGCATCGCTTTTGCGGTTCACCTCCTTCCCCAGAGCACCGGCTTCCAAGAGATCCAAGGCTCCCAGGCTCTTGATGCATTCTTCGATATCCACCTGGCTCAGTGAACCTTGGAATAAAAACTGACATATTTATTTTCCACACATGAACGCCCATATCAAATAAATCGCAATATATATATATATATGATATGGAAAATGAAAAAAACACAATATAGTACTCATTTAGGAAAAATAAACCCAAAAAAATAAATAAATAATGAAAACATGAAAAACTAAACATAGCAATGCAAAATTTAAAAAACATGTCACACATTTTTTGTAATAGAAGTTTGATGAACGAGAAAACATAACATTAAAGAAACACTATATAAAACATTAAGTACACATGAAACATAATACAATATCTCTTGTTGAACCCGGATAAGCTATGGTATGGTATCAACTGTTTTTAAATGGTCACAAAAAAAATATGGTAGAGACATACTAAAGCATATTAAAGTATATAAATCTAAAGTCTATGTTGTTGTGCTAAAATGCGGTATGTCATATGACATGATTCAAAACTTGTAAAATAATTGTTGCTGAAATTTTAAATTATAATACAAAAAACGAACAAAAAAGAAGATAAGAACATACAATATCACATCATGCCGTATCATCACGCTTAATCAGGTGTCATCACATGTTGGATGTTGTGCACCGCGGCCGCAGCAGCAGCCCGCAGTGGCTGGCACGCCGCATATTGGACTTTGCAAATGCCCAAGCTGGAGATAAATCCAATACTAAACCGGGGGTTCTGAATCCCAAACATTCCACAGCCATAAACTATCCCCCATTCAAAAGACACAATATGTAATTCCCCAAGCTGGCATCTTCCTCGATGATCTTGCAGAACTCACCACATGTGTATATGTAAGAAAAATATATACAAGTAGATTTCCTGTCTATTTTTGTATAACCTGCATATTCCTCCATCAAAACAAGCGTTTCAAAACCCATCCCCACCCTGCCCTGAGCGGCCCTGAATGTATAAGTCAGGCCTGCAGGGTCTCCGCGATGACTTCAACCTTGAGCACTCCCTGGAAGGGATCCTGGCTTCCACGAATTTTGGGGCCACGAATTTGGCGTGGTTAATCCGATTTCTTGGCCCTTCACGTGCCTGAAAACGTTGGATTCGCCATCAAAAAAGTGCTAATTTTGATAGGGAAACTGATGATTAACTGACAAATCACTGGATTGGAAGGGTGTACCACATCTTCCGACAGCCATACAAATCATACATCCAAATACCAGTAGTACCGTACAAGGCGGCGGCTGAGGTTTCACGGATAGGAAACTATAGGACACGTGAGTTGCTGTGGTGCATGGATGGCAGAGCGAACCCACTGATGGATCGAAAGGCGGTTGAAGCTCTGAGTCTCTCTCTCTCTATCTATCTCTCTCTCTCTCCCTCTTTCTCTCTGTCACCTTCTCACTGTGTCTCTCTATCTCTCCCTCTGTCTATCTATCTATCTATCTATCTATCTATCTCTTGTGTAGCGTAGTGTAGTTGCGTAGTGTAGTTGCACTAGTAGTTGCACTTGTAGTTCTAGTGGTAGTTGTAATTGTAATTAGTTCTAGTTGTAGTTGCAGTTATTTGCGGTTGCAATTGCAGTTCTAGTTGTAGTTGCAGTTGTAGGCGTAAGTGTGGGTGTAGTGTCGTGCCGCGTCGTGTGGTGTAGTGTAGTCTAGTCCAGTGTAGTGTAGCGCAGTGTAGCGTAGCGTAGGGTGAGTTGTAGTTGTAGTTGTACTTGCAATTGTAGGTGCAGTTGCACTTGTAGTTGTTAGTTGTTAGTCGTTATAGTTGTAGTTGTGGCTGCAGTTGTAGTTTTAGTTGTGCACACTTTTTCGATATCTCAACTTCCAAAGGTGGTCCGAACATGTAGTAGTGCTTTTAGCATTTTGACTTCGAAATGTGCTTCGCGCTAGAAACGGGTGCACTTTTTGAAAATATCAACTTCCAAAAGTGCTCCCAATATGTGGTTTTTTAATATGTCCCCTTCCAAATGCGCTTCGCGCCACAGCCGCGTGCACTTTTTCCACACCTCAACTTCCAAAAGTGCTCCCAATATGTGGTTTTTTAATATTTCCCCTTCCAAATGTGCTTCGCGCCACAGCAGCGTGCATTTTTTCGATATCTCAACTTCCAAACGTGTCCGAGCATGTTGTGCTTTTAGCATTTTGACTTCGAGATGTGCTTCGCGCCATACCCACGTCCACTTTTGGTCCGACACGGAGGTGTCTTTAGCATTTTGACTCCCAACACGTGTTGCGCCACAGCCGCGTGCACTTTTTCCACATCTCAACTTACATGTGGTGTTTTTAGCATTTTGACTTCGAAATGTGCTTCGCGCCACAGCCACGTGCACTTTTGGTCCGACACTGGGGTGTTTGTGGCATTTTGGCTCCCACATGTGCTGCGCGCCACAACGGCGTGCAATTTTTCATCTCTCATCTCCCCAAATGGCTCCGCACGCGCCGCTTTAGCGGACTTTAGCGAGCCTACTTTTTGACTCTCCGGGTCCCCAAACATTGGAAAAATTGCGCGCGTTCATCTTCTTTCTACTGCCTTTCTCTTCTCTGATCTTTTTTCTTCTTCCTCTCTCTTCTCTGATTCTTCCCACCTCTGCTTTTCAATCTGTCCATATTGTCGGAAGTTTGACTTCCAAACTCCCTTCGATCAGAAGTCTACAATTATTCAAAGACCATAGATGACATCCCCACTTGAAGACCGGATTGCAGCTATCAACTATGCACCAACCGTCCATGCAAGCGAGATTCAAACAATCCCCCATTGACCGCAAAAAGACTGCAATACCCAGGGGCCTTTAAGGGACAAAATCTTTGGCCTGTGATGATCTCCAGTCAATGGGTGTCGCTTTGAAACTTTGCCATTTTGCCAGCCAGAAATGACGGGTCATGTTTTTTTTCCAGCCATGTCGTGCTGAACCCAACAGCTTGTCCAATTTGGCATATGATCTGCATCAGTTCCAAAAGTTGTGCAACATATGGAAAGAATATACCAGTACCCAAACACATCAACTTCAGGCCGTGATGCTTGGATTGCATATCATTTAAGAGCAGGCTTGGTATTCCAAACCGCCTGTCATTCCATTGTGCTGATTGGTTTCTTAAGGCATTAGATTATGATATCTTATGATAATCCGAAATCTTTTTTTTACAATATCCGCTTCTTTCATAACCAACAGGGCTGTCTTGCAGCCACAGCTCCTTTTACATGGAATTCCCATAGTGACCCCTGCGAATGAGGTGCTGGAAGCTGATGATTGTCCTCTTTACCCCATTGCTTGGAGGATTCGGGATTGCATACTATGACATACTATAACCCTATAATATAGCTTGAAATAGCTTAGAGCCCAGATATTAAGTACTCCATAGATATTCCATAGAAATCATAATCCAGCTATTAACATCCCATCTATATCCGTTGAGAAAATCTTCAGGAATCATGGATCGCAGTGGTTCGTGCTTCGTGGCTCCGTCCAGGGGCCGAATCAGACAACTGGAAGCTGAAAAACGCGGGGATTGGTATGACATGGTTTTAAAGTAGTGGCTTTAACCATGGGTTTTAACCCCATATTTAATATGTCAATATATGTCAATATGTCCTGAAACTCCGGAATCATCCTGTTATGTCAACATGATCCCCGAAAAAAAGGGTGTCCATGCAAAGTCCCACATGCTTGATCATTGGGCGTGCGTTTTTATTGTATATGTGGTTTGTCACATCATGTCTGGGGCCAAACTTATTTTGCACACGGAGCAGACATTTAAATCGCCGGACGTAGATATATCATATATGCCCTCTGGTTCTTTAACATAGCCATGGAAAATGGATGAAAATGCCCCATTTATAGATGGTTTACCGTTCTTAAAAATGGTGGATCTTTCCATGGCAAACTGTTAGGTCACAACCAGAGGCTAGATCTGCCATACGTTTCAACCTTCGGATCGGGTGATCGCGGTGACCGTATCCTTTCGTTGAGATTTTGAGGAACGTCATGGCCATTTGGGATGATCAAAAATGGGGGAAGTCCTGGACGCCAAACGAGCACAAACAAGCAGAAATCACTGTTTGGTGGTTCCCTATTCCTACAATGTGAGGCCCCCAAGATAGCGTTCAGTTGGTTTGTTTACCTCCAATAACTATGGTGTTTTGGTACGCAAATAACTATAGTTACTGGGGCTTATATAAACCAACCTATAACTGGGGGGCCTCACATTGTATCAATTTTACATGGAATATGATCCCTAGCATGATGCCACGTGACCAAACATTTTCCAGAGGAATTACTGTGTATATATAATATCTATATATATATATATATACCTGCCAGCAACATGCATCCTACCCAAATTATCCCAAACATTTGCTTTGTCTTCCCATGACTTCAACACTCCGTCGGGTGAAAATCAGGGGCACCTCAATGACCAGCCCAATCTCAAAGATTCCGAAAAGGGCCCAGCTCGCAAAGCCTTGGATGTTTAGATACCCTCTGGTTTCATTTAATATGGCTACCTGGAAAATTCCAAATGTTTGTTGAATGGGAAGATCTGGGATCAGATAATCGAAGTGAATGGCTGATGTTGGCTAGGTTGAATTACTAGAGGCTACTTGGTAAAGACATTGGGTATGTTACCCACGAGCCTTGGTGTGTTTTGGATCTTACCCAGCTTGCTCCAAGATCTGGAACCAATTGGTGGTATACCTACCCCCCTGAAACATGATGGAGTTCGTCAGATTGGATCATCATCCAGTTCCTATTGGGGAACATATCAAATTCCATGGTTCCAAACCACCAACCAGTTTTTACCATTCCACTGATGGGAACGGAAACATCAAAAAACCACTCAGCATTGCGACACATCGGTCCGGTCCGCCGCCCGGGCAGGTCACAGGTCACAGGGATGGTGTATGGTCCGAGGACGTCCACCAGAGCAAATGGAAGCCTCACGCGATCCGTGGCATGAAAAAAGCTGAGCTTTCCGACCATGGAGAAATACCGGGGTAAGACGCAGCAGGCCCTGGGCAAGTTATGGTGGGTTTCTATGTTTGGAAACTGATCCAAAATCTTCATCTGTGCGCTGCGATTTCTCGCGCAAGTGTTCATACCCAATGGACTGGCAAAGCTCCGCCAAGCTGCGTCAACATGAAGAGCGAAAGGAAGCGTGAGGTGTGTCGGACATAACCTCGTGGGTCAGGTAACTGGGCTCCCAAAAAAGGAGGGAAGGGTTCGACGTATGGGGGTGCCACAGCAAAAAATGCTGGTCATTTAGACCAGTTTGCGAACGGGAGAATCACCATTTTGATAGGTAAATCATGGATAATCATGGTAAGTTATCTATGAATCTACCACTGCTTGGTCAATAACTAGTATCTACAAAATTAATCAAAATTATCTATAAATGGATTAGAAACTGATTGGAACCTCATCTACTGCAACCAATATATAAAGGACTCTCCCATCAAAATGGTGATGTCAGCAACAAAACAATGCCTAGTACTGGAGAACAAAAATGACAACCAAACCAAGGGGATCAAGGGGGAATTGAGGAATTGTCTAGCATTAACATATTGCCCCCAAAAAAATGGCAGAAAACCATCCCCCATCCAGGCAACAGCTTATCCTTGACCAAACAAGGGGAATTCACCACAGAGACATCACCCGGGTCCAGGTTTCAGCGGGAACGCTGGACCAAATGGTTGCAGACAGCGTTGCAAACATATCTTTTTTGGTGGCATCCTGAGCATTAACATGGAACATCATGGAACCCCAACATATGCTTCGCACTGCCAAAAATTATGGGTTCCATGATAGTTGAGGGTTTTTTTCACGGCGAAAAAATTCTCAAGTCAGGGCCTGGTGGCCCACTGGGCTGTCAAGACACTCAGGGGCACAGGGGTCTGTACCAGCCGTTCACAGGCTCCAATGGTAGCGCCTCAGAGAAGATTCGATGTGAAAACCACAACCAGAGTACCCTCTGGTTATGTCAAAATAGCTATTGAAAATGGCCATAGAAATAGTGGATCTTCCCATTAAAAATGGGTGGATCTTTCCATAGTTTTTTGTATGTTTACCAGAGGGTAACCAGGATTCTAGATTCTGAATATAGAATCTTTGGTTAGACATCCATGAGGAGCTAAAACTTGATGTGAAAACGCTCACCCATCACTTGTTAGCTGCGGTTGGGGGCTGCGGTTGGGTGCTGGCTGTGTTTCTCTGAGACAGGACTGGTTTTGTGAAAATGGCTTAGATACGCTGCACCTGTAAAATCTTCAAACTTACGAGTTGGTTTCATCTTCCAAACCGTGGCAAAAGATGGAAGCGTTGATTTTAAACACAACGCTTAGTCGATTGTAACGTGATCCACCTGCCGTACCCCTGCCACGAAGGTTGCCTCGAAACTTTGGAGCAGTTGTCTAACTGGTGCTCCCGGTCGCCGATCTGTTGGGTCCAAGAAACTGAGTTTCTCTAAGTTTTGCATCAGCCAACTGCGCTCGCGGTTGGTGTACAATGCCTGGCAAATGAGCGCAAAAGTGGAAGCACCAAATATATCCGAAGACGGGTACCCTCTGGTAATTTAACATTGAACATGGCCCATAGAAATAGTTGATTTGCTATTATATAAAGATGTTGATTTCCCAGTTCGCTATGTTAGTTTACCAGACGGTATGTGGTGAGGAACACGTAGTTGAACTCTGGCTAATCCTAATGTTTATACAACATTATACAACCATATGGATGCCAACACCAATCCCCGTTTCCGCTGGTGGGATTTCAGTGTAAAGGGGGATGATGATTCTTTACGTTCTCCCCGGTGAAGCCATATTTTTCTGATTCGATGGTTTTTGGAGTCTTAAGAAGACAACAGAAAGATAACAACATATCATAACATCCAAAAGATAATAAATATATACAGTATATAAATATAACATTATATAACAATATAACATCCATAATTTCTGCCCTGATGATTTGTTGTGTCAAAATATAACATCCACTCCATGTCGTCGGTTTCACTCATGCACCCAGCCAGGAACGAGAGAAGATAAACCCCTGTGCCGCACAGTGCCTGTTCTTTTTGGGGTGAAACGGTGAAATCATGAAATGCCAAAATCTAGGATTGATGGGTTAAGTATGATGGCCCTCCGGATTTTTTTATACATAGCTATATAGATGGCTCAAGTCGGTTGTTTGCTGCTTGTGCAATATATCAATGCCCGCAAATGTGGAGGATTTGCCTATCAAACATGACAATTTAACCATAGTTTGTTGTTTGTCACCAGAGGTTGTATCCCTGTCCGACAGTTTTGGACATCTCTAAATTCCTTTGTGTTTCAGTGATACCGTGGTACCGTGGTACCAATACACCGATCATTCGTGAAATCTACAGCTTTGCTGGTTCCACAACATGCTGCCGGCAAGTATTAAAATATACTGAGTAATACCCATAGGATCCATGTATGCTATATATGGTAACATTTACCATCAATATACCCCCAATGTTAGCATATATACCATACATGGATCCTATGGGATATGTATCATTATGTATCCACCATTTTTTGGTGCGTCACATAGTCATGCTCTGGTTTCGATCCACTTCTTGTCAGCGATCTCTCCACCTTTGTTTGTCTTTTGAACATGTTATGAATCGAATCCATTTTGTTTCCGATCATCGTCATAAAACATATTTCAGTTTATATCAAACCATATCAAGATATATCATGTCATGTCACATGAAATTACATTAATTAAATTATATATATATGGTTTTGACCACAACTGAAAGTCGAGAATTACAGTTTTATACAATTGGACGGATGATAATACGAACCCACAGGTGCAATGGTCAAAAGATGTACAGTACCCGTATTGGGGATGGCAGTCAATCCAATTTTGCTGTGGGTAATTCACAATGCCATGAACCACCCATGACTGGGAATGGTATTTTTGATGGTTTATACATGTTTATACCACCTATAAAAATGGTGATTTTCCTGGGGGATGGTTTATTCTTGTTTACCGACCTTACATCCCATTCAAACAGCATTTTGTTTGGTCAACAGACCATGTTTTTTGTCCCATCCCAGTTCTCCCATGACTGCGTCGCGAACCTCCTGGCCCCGCCCGTTGGGGACCTCCCGGATGGCGTACGCCAACCTCGTTGATGGTATCGTCTGGGAATGGATTCATGGGCCATATTTTTTTGTAAACCCCCCAAGAGAAAGAAAAGTAAAATCCAATTATGGTTAATGGATAATTATCCAATTACCAATTTGTACTATGGTACTATTAATTATCAAAGAATAGTGGATAATTATGGTTCTAATTGTTTGACGCGGAGTACCGTACATGTTATCGCTGTAAATCGTATTTGGATTGATCAGGGATGGCGCTATTAATGTTATATATAGTTTAACAGTGGTGGCAAATAATTAAGTGAATATTACATGGGCATGGATGAATGAGACAATGAAAACAGGTATTCATCAACATCATCAATATCCGTTGGGACTGGGGTGTGTGACATTTTTTAGTTTCAAAACACTCTCCGGCAAAAGTGGTCCAATAGAAAATAGTTGGAAAACAAAAACGGTACATATGATCGTTTTTCAACCATGTGCATCAAAAATCGTTGGAATATCTGTGGAACAACAACTCATTGCAGAATCATTTTCACAGCCCTCATCCAGCCGGACCAAGACAACTGCTTTTGAAACAAAATTTTCCAGCATAAAAAAACGGGGGTTTCTTGAAACGGGTGACATCAAAATCATCCAAAATGTGCTGCTGGAATCGGGGAAAAAACTGGTTTAGGCTACAAGCGGCAGGGTTAAGTCATAGCATCTCGTCTAAGTCATTGCCAGGGTCCTGTTTCTGCATGTGAACGCTGGAAATGGTTTAAGTCACGGCCGCTCGTTTTAAGCCATAGCCGCGTGATGCCTTTCCCCATGTGTAGGCGGCTTCAACCGAGGCTCATACTATACTATTTATGATCAGTTCAGCATGGAATTCCTATTCATATCTATTCATTATATATGTTTTGGGATGTTTTGGGTATGTGTTTCTCATGGAACTTACAATGTAACCGCTGTATAAACAACAGGCCCATCAAACAACAGGCCCATCTGCAACAACGTTGCACAGTTCCAGGAGGGGGCAGCCTTGCTTGGTGCAAGTTGGCGCACCAAGCAGAACCACAGGAACCGCCGTGTGTTTGGCGCTGCAGCTCGCTTGGAGGAACTGTGCAAGTTCGCGGCTCCAGAGCTTTCGCTGCGCGCTAACCTGCTCGACATTCTTGAGTAAAATGTCCGAGGCAAGATGTACAGCCATTCCTGCTATTCAGGAACCACGCACGTACAGTAGTGGGTTTCAGAAGGAGGGAGCACGCAGTATGAGCTGGGATGCGCGTTCAGTGTTTGGGTATGCCTGTTGAAATTTCCCCGCTTTCCGCAGCTGCAACTCAAATTCTTTCGGGCCGCGAGATGTCAGAAAAGGAGCTGAGAGCGGAAGATGCTGCAAGACGTCTCTGAACACAAAAGCAGAAGAGAACATGATAAAAAGAAAGGAATTCAACAGAGAGGAACTACACGGAATTCAGAATTCGATTTAAAATCAATTTTGACCTCATTCAGAATTAAATTGCGTTAGTTTAAAACATGAAACGGGAAGGAAAGAAGTAGAAAAGGAAACGTAGGAAGAAGAAACTCGAGTTGAATAGAAGCACAAAGACGGAAGTCAGAACTAGATTTAGAATTTGTTTGGATCGAATTCAAAATTCAACTGTATTTAGTTTAGTTTAATTCTACTGCTTCAGGGCCTGGGAAAAAAAACTGCCTGAAGAAAGCAACAGTTCAACTCAATCACACCGAATTCTTGCAGGGTATATACGAAGACATGTATTACTGTCTGTCTGCCTGGCTGTCTGTCTCTGTCTGGCTGGCTCCCTGTCTATCTATCTATCTATCTATCTATCTTTCTTTCTATCTTTCTTTCTATCTATATTCATTCTATCCATCCATCCATCCATCCATCCATCTGTCTATCTATCTATCTGTCGATCGATCTATCTATCGATCTATCTATCGATCTATCTATCGATCTATCTATCGATCTATCCGTCTGTCTGTCTGTCTGCCGATCGATCTAAAATAACAAAAACTAATCTAATCTTATCGAATCCATCAATCTATCTGACCCACAACCCCAACTCATGACCTCAAGAGCCAAGCCACTGATTCACGATGAAAAGAGGCCGATTCGAGGACAGAGGAAGGCTGTAGTCCGATTGGCAGTAACCTAGTGCCGTCCGGGATGATCGGATGTGTTTTTAGCTGGTACTAATGGCCTGAAAAATGACTACACCAATGGCTGGGATATCAAAAAATCAGTGTAACAAAGCCAAACTAACATTAATGGTTTGTTACTGGAATAAGACTAATAATGGGATCGTAATGGCAATTTATGGTAATTTGATAGTTTGTTACATTCTTATTACATTCTTATTACAATATATTACAATAACAAATCTCAATAACACTAACAGTAATCAGAATAAGAATGAGATAAGAATCCTGATTCTCCACCAAGGCTCGCCCAACAAAGTGTCTCCAGATGTCTCCAGCCCCTCTACGACTCTACGTCCTGTACTCATTGCCGTACTTGAGAGATGATAAACTTATTTGTAACAAGGTTTTGCCTGGACCAAAGATCATGGACACAAAGGGGTTGTTTCTAAACACCACTTAGACTTATTCATATTGATTCCATATCCATCCATATCCGGCAATGCAGCTCAGCTCATCTCCATATCGTTGTTTTTCTGAAAATGCGCTAACAATGTCTCATCTTGAAACGCTGTTATTTCCTCAAAACTTCACTTTGCAGGTTCCCCCAAAAGGAGCGCAAAGCCGAATAAGATAAGAAGAATCAGAAGAAGAAGAAGAAGTGAAAAGAAAGAACAACCACAGAAACAAAAACAACCAACACCAACACCAACAACAACAACAACAACAACAACCACAACGACAACGACAACGACAACAACAACAACAACGACAACAACAACAACGACGACAACAACCACAACAACAACAACAACAACAACCATGACGGCACCACCTCCTGTTTGCCAAGGTTTACCCATCATCTACTGCGATATACATCCACATGTTTGCGGCTAATAGGCTTCAAATCAAGAAACCATCCAAATGTTTTACAAAATCGACCAAATCGACCAAACCCAGATTGGTTTTTCTGCAATGCTAGAATTTGATGCCCCATAGTGAGCTAAAATGCTTCAGAAAACACTCCGACCTGGGGCACCAACTTTGTTGGTTACGGTAAATCCCATCAAAACCCAATGTTAGCTGGCTAAACCCCATAAAAAAGCCTTTTTTTGTGTCCTTAACTTCCATTCAATCACATTTTTTGTTGGTTAAATCCCAATAAATCACCATTTTCGTTGGTTAAATCCCATTATATCACCATTTTTGCTGGTTAAATCTCATTAAATCACAATTTTTGCTGGTTAAATCCCATTAAATCACCATTTCTGTTCCTTAAATCCGATTAAATCACCGTTTTTGCTGGTTAAATCTAATTAAATCACAATTTTAGTTGGCAAAATCCCATTAAATCACAATTTCTGTTCCTTAAATCCCATTAAATCACCATGTTTGTTCCAGGACCCAGCCGCAGGCCAGCTCGCCCTTGGGTCCGATGAGTCGTTCGAGTTTCGAGCGCATGGACTTGTCCTGGAGTTGTCGAATGGGGATGGATGGATCCAGGGGAAAATCGATGGAACATATATGGAAAATATATATAAATATATAAATCTATGGAAAAAAATGTGTGTGTGTATATATATAGAAATAAGGATATTTTTGGGATACCTCTCCCAAAAAATAACCATCATTCCAGGGTTCGGTCACAGTGAGGTCACTCTACTGTGCAGGGGCAGGTTAGGATTGATGAATAAGCCATATATGGAGGTTTCCATAAATGGAGGTACCTCAAAATGGATGGTTTATAATGGGAAATCCTATTGAATTGGATGATTAGGGGTACCCCTATTTTAGGAAAATCCCATAAAACAAGTGCATATCCCACTATATAAATAACTGAGTTCATGTGGTTACTTGCCAGTTACTAAGAGGGATGCACGTCCAAGTAGTATTGTGGTAAACCCAGTAAGAAGAAGGATGATAATAATACCACAACACTAATACAGTAAACTAATAAGTTAGGTAATGACGACAATAGTAAGTTAGGTAGTGATGAGAATAGCAACACTAATGAAAATAATAATAATAATAGTAACTGTAACAGTAGGATGAATCAAAATAAATTTGAAGACTCATAAGTCATAATTGTTTTCAAATAGGGAGTCACCCCCAAACAGTTGGGATACTATGGTCATCCACTCGGATCATTTGGGGGCACCCTTGCTGCTGGCATCCAGGGCGTGGAGCTCTGAAAAAGCTGGTCAAACAACGGGTTCTTCTTTGTAACACATGGGAGTGCTTGCACAAAACATCACAAAACCATGTCTATTTCATCAAACCAATCGGGCTGAAGCTGTTTCCAGTTCCCTTTAACCAGTTCTCGGACAGTTAGATGGCTATGGATCAATACCTATTAATACCATGTTAGTGGGATGAACATCCATTTACCAGCTATTTTGATGTGAACTACAGGGGTACAAGGTTTTGACACACTGCCAGATCAGTCAGGAGGAGAACCAATACTTAGGTAACACCAAGGTTTCTAGGGACTGCACCAAGAAGACGCTGGTTTCACCCCAAGATGGCCTTCTTGCCCCTCAAGTGCTCGATCATGCAGTAGGGAAAGGCTTGGACTAAACGACCTGCATGTGACCAATGTTGACCAACATGGCGAATGATGAGATTGCTTCCCTGTTTTTTTCCTTGGGACGGTTCCTTTATTAAAAAATGTCTTGTATCATTTTGATGATATCACTGAATTTACTGAATCTGACACGGCTGCAAAATCTGGCCCTTGCTTCACAGATTCACTGATTGGAACTAGGCCAATTCCGGCAACTCCCAGCATCCTCGATTTCGAGACGCTTAGAAGTCACACCAACCGGGTTTTCCCACAACGATCACAGCAATGGTAATATGCTAGTATAATTTTTAGTGGTTCCATGGTACAATAGTAATTCAATAGTAATATGGTAAAGTGGTACATGGTAATAATAATAGTAATATGCTATTACCATAGGCAAGGAGAAGTTCATGGGCCAAAGTGGTAAACCAATGCCATGTTTACCACCCATGACTGGGAATGGTAAAAATGTGGCTGGGGGATTGTTTGCTCCAGGAAGTCACCAACTGGATTTAAGCACATGGCTCCGGTGCCTTTGGGACAAAAGAACACAACGGGAAAACCATGGGCCCCAGGTTGAAGGGAAACCCGATCATCAATCCAGTAATCCATTGAAACCTCAATTTAGTTGGTTTCCCCATTCAGATAGATGTTCTCCCCAAGAATCCCCATAATCCCTTTAAATAAATTCAGGTTCAATGGATCCCCATATCTGGCCAGCAAAACATCGCCGCCGAGATCGGGGGCCACAAAAAAAAATGTTACCAGCTGGTTATTTAACAGTTCGCCATGGAAAGATCCACCCATTTTTAAGAACGGTAAACCATCTATTTCGATTAGGGCCATCAAAAAACCATGGCGAACTGTTAGTCATAACCAGTGGAAAAATCCCTCGGTCCCTCCGGTTTTTTTCGACCAAATCCCAGCGGCAAATGTGCGCAGATGTCTGTGATCCCATTTCCTCCCTCCACAGGATCGCAGTTCTCGCCAGGTTCCTGTCCCAGGAATGTGTCCCAGGAACGAGCCCAGCGCCACGGGATGGTTTTTTTCAATTTGAAATGCTGGTTAATCATGAGATAATCAACCATGCAATTAGTCAAAAATCATGGAAATATCAACCAGACTTAAGAAGCCTGGAAAATAAATGTTGGAATGTATTGACAGACAACCCAAAATTTGGATGATTCCTATCAACCTATTGTTTTTTTGGTGAGCTTAGACCCAGTCAAAAAAGTTCCTTAAAGATGTCTTTGGCTGCTTAGGAAGATATTCGATTTGTAGCAAACAACTAAGGACTTAAATTGGCTATCCAAGTCTATGCTGGTTTTGTATGTACATATGGATGCATGCATGTGCGCATGCCCGTCTGTTTGTCTGTATGGATGGCTGCATGGATGGATGGATGGATGGATGGATGGATGGATGCATGGATGGATGGATGGATGCATGGATGGATGGATGGATGGACGTACTTACGGATGGACGTACGTATGAAGTACGGATGCATCGTGTCTTGTCTCGTCTTGTCTGTGACATCCCATCTTTTGCTAGTTCAATCCTACTTTGTAGGTTTCCGAAAATGCGGGTAACCCTGAATCATCCATACATTAATTAAATCATATTCATAGGATTTCATAGGGTGTTCCATCATAAACCATGTTGGGGATCCATTTCTGGAACCCATTTGTTTCCGTCCTGCCGAGGTCCAGGATCTGCTGCCAGATTTGACGACCCTCCCAGAAGCGCGAATAAGCCTGGAGCCGGCCCCGTTTCATGCAGATCCTATGGGATTGTGGGGATTGTATGGAGATAGTATTGGAATATATACTGGATCTTAAAAATTTTGAGGGAACCAAGCATACTGAGGTTTCGATGAATAGATGACCATTGATTGTAGTCATTCACTGGTACTAGTTGAGAATATTATAATCAATTTATTAACACCAGCTTACTGGGCATATTACTGTAATAGCACCCCACAAAAAGATTCAGAAAGGTTCAATTTCAACCATGTTAGAATTGAATTTTACAAGCTTATATCGTTAGGGTGTTGGTTTATTGGGAATATTGCCATTAAGGGCATGAAAATACTGGAATAAAGTCAATATCAACCATTCATGCTCAAGTTTAATCATGAATAACATCAATGAAGTTGCAATTAGTGTCCAAAAATAGGGATTGCATCAATAGAACTAGTCTTGATGTCATGCACCGACATGTAGATTTACTGTAAAAGGCTTTATCTAGTCAGCTAACTTGGTTAACGTAACCAATAATATACCTAGTTACTATATTATGTTGCTAGCTAAGTTGGTTGTAATAACCAAATATTAGGATTCATACTGGATATCTGAACAGCTGAGTGGGTTGATATCATCATCTAGCCCGTCCATAAAACTGGAAATGGAAGCGTAGGTGCACTCTCAACGCTAAAATTCCCCCACCCATCTTTGAAGAGGAAGAAGTAAATATAAAAATCCCATCCCCCTGATATTAAATATTCGAACAAGACCTTGGTTTACTATTATATCGCTCTTCATTTGAGGGGTCCCATGAAGGGGTATTTCATATCCATGGAGGCTGGAAAATGAATTTAACAAAAGCGGGGAATCAGAATTCCAATTTAATATGCTTCAGATCTGAATTTCAGCCTTCTAATATTAACTACCGGAAGGAATTCCAATCCTTAATTGGGTGAATTGTCATTCATCGTTCGCAGGAGCCCCACAACATTGGCCTTCAATTTTCCATGGGAAATATACTAAAGCAAATTCACGATAAGTTAGAGATCTTACCCTCTGGTTATTTAACATAGCCATGGTATAGATGGCCCATTTATAGATGGTTTACTTCTTAAAAATGGGTGGATTTTCCATGGCGAACTGTTAAATAACCAGATCTTATACAGTCTAGTAGTTTTACAGGATCTCCATAAACCATCCATAACCTGTAGCTGAAATGTCCCTTCCGCGAAGAAATATAAAAATGTAGATATGGGTGTGTCTGAAAATAGTGTACCCCTAAACCCAATGGTTAATGATCATTATTAAATGGCTATAATTGGGAATATACCCTATTTTCAGACAAACCCATATGTCAAGATCATGTCCCCAAAAAAAGAAGCAGCAATGCAGCACTGCGGTGCACTGAAGGAAAACATGCCTGGGACGTCCTTTTGTGCTCATCTGAGCGCCCCTGAAAACCTGCCAGTCTACCGGGATAAAAAAGAACCCCCCCCAAAAAAAAGGATATAGAAATGCAAAAGCCTACAGTGGTAAATGTCTGTTCTATCTTTTTGGAGGTTACTATTGTATTAATGGTTCATGATAAATACTAAGAATGACGAAGAATAGTTCTTAGACTCATCCCAATATCACAGTCACAGGCCGTTGCGGCATCGCGTCAAGTCGCCGTGTTGGTCCTGAAGACCAACAGCAAGCCGAGTGCAGACACCAAGAGCGCATGTCCAGTGGTGCTGGCGTGCAAGAACTTGCCCTAGCCAGCGGCCCAGCATAGCGCTGCTGGCTGACAAGTTTGGCTATCCGAAATCTAAATGGAATTTCTACCAATATTATACAATGTGAGGTCCCCAAGATAGCGTTCAGTTGGTGAACATAACTCCAATTTCACTATGGTTTATGGTACGCAAATAACTATAGTTACTGACGAATCTAAACCAACTTATAACTACAAAACCTCACATTATACCAATATTCGAATATACCAATATTATACCAAGATTCAAATGGAATATACCCAATAGATCACAATAGCTATAACCAAATCCTGAGCGTCCTGGAACATGCAAACTGCACGCAACTGTCTGACTCGCTGGACACAGCATCTGTACACAACGTCCCGGGTGTGGATTCAAACTATTTAGCTAAAGACCTTCGACATACCTGCCGTATGTCCTTATGTCCTTGAAGTGCAGTATGGTTTAGTAAATCACCAACAATTTAATGGTGATTAAAAAAGGGACTTAACGAAGAAACATGGTGTTTTCATGGTAACTTCACCGGTAATACCGGGTATTCCAACCAAATGAGCAAATCACCAATCAGAACAGCCGCCTGGGTCCCCTTAATATTGCTGTCAAGCAATTCAGAAAATGTTTGTTCTAATCTGAAGCATGGGATGGCCTATGAGTTTCCAAAAGTTGACACAACCATATACAATTCATCATACAATTGACTTTCGGATGGCCCTGATCTCCTTGCAATACCTTGACCAATCGAATATCCATGGTGCCAATCGAATGGAGCTGGGGTAAAGTTTCATGTTTTACGGATCCAAAAGCTGGTGAACCACCCACCTTCATAGTTTGAAGTTTGATCCCTTTCCCACTCATATCCAATACCATCCTTTAAGAACCATGTTTGGGAATTGGGAATTGTGGCCATTTTGGGGCACATTGAAGGGGGGTATAGTGAATATAGGGGGGATGAGACTGCGAACTTTGTGGTCCCTAAGGTTCCATTCGTTCCATTCATTGCACCAGCACAATGAGGCAAATGAAAGAAAGGACCTGGAAAACTGGGGGTAAGCCCTCTCATTTTGTCAGTGAGTAGTAAGGATTCCTCTTCCACCAGAAATTTTCTACCTTCTGGTAATTAAACATAGCTATTGAAAATGGCCATTTATAGTTAATTTACCCACTAAAAATGGTGATTTTCTACAGTTATGTTAGTTTACCTCATAGGGTACCCGATGGGGATACAATTCGGATACATGTTTGACCCTTGAAACGTTGCTGTCAGGTTGACGGGCCAAGTGACATGCCATGTCTGTTCGTCTCAATTCTAATTAAAATGACTGTTCATAAGAAACAGCTTCAGGGGTAAAACCGATAACTATGTTGTTACCAACCAAGAAAGTGATGGGTCAAACCCAATTGAGGAACAAAAAACGAAAAAAATATGGAGAGCACAGGATTGAATTCCTCATTTAAGCGTTGCTTGAATTCCTCATATGCTTAAATCACATTTGTTTGGTCTGTCAAAACGGATGACATCTCCATTTTTGATTCTTGTTTGATTGTTTTTCACGAAATCAATTTTTTTGATTGGTTCAACATGGCGAAATCTAGTTTGACAATGCTTGGTGTGGTATTTTTATACGGATTTTAAAGATGGTCTTATTTTTCAGTATTTTCGGTGTGGTTTTAAAGTTCAACTTTCCCATATTTTCCCCCGGTGTTCCACCGGTGTTCCACCTGAGGCATCAGCAGCGCCGAGGCCAAGTACACCACCACGGCCACGCTGGTGGTGCACATCACAGGGCCCAGGATCCGTCGCAGCAGGTTGGAGCTCCCCAGGCCCCTGAGATTCGCGACCCAATCCTGGGACAAAGATGGTGGAGAATGGTAGAAATCCATGGAAATCCATGGATTTTCATGGATTTTAGTGGATTGGATGTGGAGTTTGAAAGCATTACATCACATTAAACTACATGATATGACATTCTACATTGCTTTACTTTACATTACATTTTATTGAACGACATTGCATTTACATGGCATGACATGACATTACATAGAGGGACAGTGACAGGTGGATAAATGGATAGATGGACAGATAGATTAGATTGGATTTGGAATTACGAGTAGATATGCAATTAAATTAGATTAAGAATTAAACTGGATTAAATTGAATTCGATTATATAGATAGATAGATAAATACATGGAAGGATGGATTGATAGATCGATAGACCAACAGATCGATAGGTCAATAGATCCATAGATCGCAGATCGATAGATAGAATGAAAGATAGACAGATAGATAGATAGATAGATAGATAGATTAGATAGATAGATTAGATACATAGATTAGATAGATAGATAGATTAGATAGATAGATAGATAGATGAGATAAATTAGATGAATTACATAGATTAGATAGATTAGATAGATAGATAGATAGATAGATAGATGGATAGATAGATAGATAGGTAGATAGATAGATACATAGATAGATAGATAGATAGCTAGCTAGCTAGATAGATAGATAGGTAGATAGATAGATAGATAGGTAGATAGGTAGATAGGTAGATAGGTAGATAGATAGATAGATAGACAGATAGACAGATAGACAGATAGACAGATAGACAGATAGACAGATAGACAGATAGACAGATAGATAGAGAG
>Ga0126342_10002314_pt1 | contig 29420 bp, 31 predicted proteins | sample Cyp1metagenome_FD_92528 | JGI IMG/M metagenome (GOLD analysis project Ga0126342, IMG submission 92528) | Coral microbial communities from Lord Howe Island, Old Settlement Bay, Australia - Cyphastrea 1 metagenome | ecosystem: Host-associated > Invertebrates > Cnidaria > Coral ...
AACTATTTCATACAACATCTAAGACTTTCTTGTTGCTACGCTTTGAACTATTTCATACAGCATCTAAGACTTTCTTGTTGCTACGCTTTGAACTATTTCATACAACATCTAAGACAGCGCAAGTCTTCCTGCAAAACACTGCTTGACATCCTTGGACGGAGAAGTAAAAAACCGGCAACGGAAATTGCGCTGGCGCTGTGGCGGCGTGCAAATTGACCAAAAAAATAGTCAAAATTCGGACATCTAAGGTTTCCAGAGCCAGAAACCCTGAGAAGTTTGTCACTTTTTCATGAGAAAGTGCGCCACTACACGCACGGTTTCACACCCAGCGGGATGTATATGTACATAAATATATACATACATACATACATATATATATATATATCTGGTTGGTGGTTTCAAACATTTTTTATTGTCCATAATATATGGGATGTCATCCTTCCCATTGACGAACTCATATTTTTCAGAGGGGTAGGTATACCATCAACCAGATATGCAAAGATGTCGCACGTTACTGTGGTAATGAAATAACTGGTCTACCCCCGTCGCTATGGTGTGCTGGATGTAGTGGGTCAAAGTCTCCCAACATCTCCCTTCATGGAGAAACCTTAATGGGTTTTCATGGGATTTTATGTTATTTTAATGGTATTTTAATGGGATTTTAATGGTAAATATATGGTAAGGCTTCGTAAGGTTCATATATTTGGTAAATAATTGGTAAATATATCAAATGGGTAAAAAAAAGTGGTAAGGCTTCGTTATTGGTTCATATGTTGGTGGTTGATGCTGGTTGATGAACATATTTATATGGTAATATTGTTGATGGTTCATATGGCCTTCATTTTTTTTAACCAACCACCAACAATGAGGGCCTCTGAACCATCTATCGTTTGCGTTATTGGTTGACTCCCCAGTTCCATCCAGCGAATTTCTAACGACCTCACAGTCTCACTGTTCTCCCTCATTGGAACAATGGTATATATATATAAAAGGAATTATCCCATATCCATGTTTAGTGAACTATTCTTCAGATATAATATCCAGATAAATACAGTATTTCATAGTTAGTGAAATGATTACTGATGATTATCTCCATACAGGGTAAATTATGTCATGTTTACAGGATGGGCACCGCCAGTTACAAGTTGGTTTATAAGCCATTATAACCCCCATTAGCTAGTTCGTTATATCTACCATAAACCATAGTTCATTCAGCCACAAAAATAAGGCAACGGTTCACGCGGAAACCAACGGGGGCCCCATCCTGTAGTGAAATATTCGAGTCGAATGACCCCAGATGATCCATAGCACCTTGAGGTGTTGAGCGAAGCCAAAGCTTGCTGGACGCGAACTTGCTCGGGGAAGATCTCCTGAATCAGGACGACCCGCCGGCGAATTGCTGGGGGAGATGGGGATGGGTACCGGCTGTCGCCCTGTTCACATCCAAATAGCTGGGATTGATGGATGTTCATCTCCCTAAAAATGGTATTTATATGATTTTATATGTATTTATGGCTATTGGTCCATAGCCACATATATATATATATTATATATTATACTAAGGATATAGTGAGTGGAATGCATATCAAGAACAAACTGTGATTTATAGAGCTGTTTTTTTTTGGATACACTGAGGATATGGGTATGGATCAATATCTATTATACCGTACAATAGTATAATATACCATATGTGGGGGAATGAACATCCACAAATCCCAACTATTTTGGTGTTCACCAGGGTACCAGGGTTGTGACCCATTCACTTGTACCGTATAACGGAATGAATATAAACAACAACATTTGATATTTGTGTTTGCCCAAAATTGGGATACGCGGTTTTTTCTACCCAAACGTTGGAATCTTCCTGATTTTCACCATCAAAGACGGGGAGTTGGGGATGGGTCAAAATCCTATGATTGTTCCATTTGAATGGGGATGTGATCATCCATAACTGTGACCTGAAGAGTCTGTCTCAAAATGGAGGTACAAAAAAAATTATGGTCATTCCAATTGGGAAAGAGATATATATATATATATGATAAACAATGGGTTTTCGGGGCACCAGCTTTTGAGACATACTTTTGTGTAATTAGATTGCAAGTTATAATTAGATATTTACAACCTCTTTTCACATAGAATACATTCGGACACACCTTGCTTACTATCCTTTTACCAGCTTCGGAGGCTAAGCCAGTACGCTGGGGCCATCATTGGGTAATGGTAGTTGGTTGCTGAATGGGCTGGTCATTGAAGTGGGCAGGTGGCAAAGTGATGTTTGGCGGGATTCTGGTTGGCCGGGAGTCAACCACGCCACCTGTCTTTAACCATCCCTAATGGAAGTAGAACCGGTAGAACCTATGTTGGCAGCAGGGGTATTGCGGCCCCATTGTCAGACCTGTTTTTTCAACTCAATGCTGACTGGGTGGTTTGTTCGTTGGTTACCAGGCCAGGAAGTGGATAATGTTTGAGAACCATTGGTTCAACAGCCCATTCAAGTGCCAGTGGATATCTCCACAGGATACATTAGGTATCTGCCCTGGCTCCCCATTGGTTACACAGCACGTCCCTAGAGTCGAATCCACGAACTTGGTTTCTGGGAAGAGTTGCAGCAAAGCTCCATGTTGGACAGGGAACAAGAGTCCTTGAAGACTATCCCAATGATTCAAGGTGCTGCTCACACCCGGGTTACATTTTATATCATTTGATTTATGATCTCCAATCAAAAAAATAGATAGCTCCGAAAAAAACCAAAGAGTGAAGTTTTCCGAAACCAACTTAGATATACTTAGACGGTTTTGGTTTTAGAATAGGGCACCCCATTCCACTGGTTAGTCATTCCCCATAGGGCGCCTCACGTGAGGCATCTCAGCAATGGCAGCAGCACAAGAGCGAGGAGGCTTTAACTGGCTGATTTAAGATGGGATTTAAGCCCGTTTTGAAAAAGGATTTACAGTAATTTACATGATTTCACATGATTTAACTGATTTGACCATATGTGATATGGTCACTTGATATGGCGGCTTTTCTTTGAGTGAAATGTTGGTATTATGGGGATATTCTATTCTGGATAAATTGTAGAGAGGTCATGTCGCGATGCCACAACATAAATGATGGGAATTGGATTGGGGTAATTGTCCCAACAATGAATTCCCAAGCTGCACGTTTTGAGGTCAGTGATTCCCTAGAATTTACCCTCTGGTAAACGTTTAAATAGCAATTGAAAATCACCATTTTTCATGGGAAAATCCACTATTTCTATGGCCATTTTCAATAGCTATGTTAGTTTACCAGAGGGTATATCCCATTAAATCACTATAAAATCCCATTAAATCACTATAAAATGCCATTAAATCACTATAAAATGCCATTAATAGTGGATATTCAAGAAAACTAACATAGCTATTGCAAGAATTGTACCAAACACGGCAACCATGGCTTGAATGGATCCCCATGGGTGATTCTCAGATGATCCCCATGGCTTGGGTACGACCCGGAAAACCGTAACGGACCTTCGTCGCTTGTCTGATGATCCAAGGTGATTTCTAGGCAATCCGTAATCACAGGGGTCAAACACAGTTGGAACAGACTTATCTCCTAGAAGGTTTTTTTTTCTCCTATTTCTTTAGCCCTACTATACCTAAGAGTGATAAGATGATAAGTCCCCAGTTGGATTTGTGCACAATCACGCTCTTCAGACCCATTCCTAGACATTAAGAGTCAAACAGATAAACTATAAACTATTAGCAGACGTGTGTTTCATCCGTAATGCATCAGATATGATACTGACAATTTTTGAGACATATATGATATATATATATATGTTCCACTGAAACTAGGGATTTCCTCTGCATTTGCGGTAAAAGTGTTTCCCCACACCACTGAAACGCTTGGGACTTTGAGGCCGGCGACAGAACGTGTGACGCGCCGCTGCTGGAGGAGTCAGACACAACGATCCCATGAGGTCTGCGGGTTGGGGCCATGAAAATCTACTACCCTCTGGTAATTTGTCACATAGCTATTGAACATGGCCATAGAAATAGTGGATTTACCCATGAAAAATGGTGATTTTCCAGTTCGCTACGTGAGTTTACCAGAGGGTACCATCCTTCAAAAAAAGTGGGGCTGATCATGGTCCAGAAACTGGGAATCCCCATGAAAACATATGAACACCAACCACTTTTTATGTCTCAATAGGTCTTTTTCACACTTCTCAGCTGGTGAATGATCATTGTCTCAATGAAAATTACCATAAAATCTGGGGGATTTGGCATGTCTATCAATTTCTCAGAGGTTTTAGCCGGTGTTTTTTCGGCGCCCAAGATCTGATGATCAGGATGTCTTGTAATTTTGGGATTTTGGTACTTGATGTTCACAACTTGACTTTCCGTATTTTTCTGATAGTGTTCCACCACTTTTGTTGGTACTTAGTTGATCTTAGTTGGTCTTCTAGTGTATTCCACCACTTTTCTTGCTATTTTCATCTATTTTCCATGTATTTTAGGATGGACAAACCATGATAAACCCATCACCCCACCTGCTCCTCCCTTACCATTCCCCAACCGGGCCCAATGGCTTTTTCTGCCGTTGCCAGAAATCCCAGCCGCGCTGGGCGAAACATGGCCAAGCGCCGGAACTGGCGCAAAACGCGTGGCTGGAGAGTTTGAAAAAGATGTGCCTCCAAAAGGGGTCGACTGTCGACACCTGGTTGGTGGTTTCAAACATGGCTTTTATTTTCCATAATATACCCTCTGATAATTTAACATAACTATGGAAAATCACCATTTTTTATGGGAAAATCCACTATAAATGGTCATTTTCCATTGCTATGTTAGTTCACCAGAGGGTATGGGAACAAACATCCCAACTGACTCATATTTTTCAGAGGAGTATACCACCAACCAGCCCATGTTTGGGTTTCGCAATGGGACATGACCTGGTCGCCGAAGTAACATGGGGTAAATCTGAGAATCAACTGGGATGTTCCCCGCCGTAAAAAGCGACCCCATCGGTCAAAAGGTTGTTCCAACTGACCATCAAAACCCGCTATCGGATACACAGAATTCATCCACCAAGCACATTTTAAATCATTTTAAGCACTCCTCCAAGAATGGCTGACAACTGCTATTAATGGTAAATAACCATGCTTAACCATGATTTTAACCATGATTAACCATAGATTATCAACCATTTAAGCACATCATTCAGACTCAGTCGAGACACCCTTTTCGGGCCCCAGGTCATCCGAACCCATCCGAACCGCTGAGCTGCGGCCGTTTTCCAGATCCGAGGGCCATGGACAAGCCCCATTCCATCTTAGAAAATCATCTCCAAGTGGATGCGATGCAAATAAGTGTAAATGATATGTATATATATATATTATATATATATACGTATATTAATATATTTATATATATATATTGAGATACAACACAGCTGGGCTTCGTCGAATTCCTTCAGCTACGGCCATAGCTGGCAAGGGGCCAGTCGATCCCAACGCACATGTCATGAGCCAAACGGTCGGATTCCCAAAGCTACCCAGATCTTTGGTGTCTTTTTTGGGAGTACAACAGTGCTGACAGTGCTGGAAAAGCTCAAGTTTTACACCCCCCAGTTGAAGCAGTGGACACCATAAAGGTGACAAGCTTTGCTCTTCGGGCCGTTTGCCATGATCGATTTTGACGATTTAGACGAGGCGCGGTGCTGCCACGGCAGTCACTGTTGGTGGATGTTCATCCCCCAAAAGAATAGGGGAAATCATAGGTTTTGAACTTGGACCTGCCTCCCACATATGCATATACATATTTATATGATTTTATATGATATATGATATATGTATATAGAGATTGATATCATATATATATATATCATGTATATATAATGCATATATAATGCAATATTAAACAAAAAACAGTAACAAATTCACTTGGTTTCACTGGTTCTCACTCGCTGGTTGGCATCCCCGAAACTTCCATGGTAAAACGATCCAGGTTGTATTTTTTCCATCATTTTTCTGGTAAAACGAACGATTCCCTGGATCCTCCACAAGGCATTTCCTCATTTCTGTTGGTGATCCTTATTGTATCCCCATGATTCGAAAGATCATGTGGTTTCAGACGTTTAATCCCATGTTTTTTCCCATGTATTAACCATGTTTTTGTTTCCCATGTTTTTTCCCATGTTTTTTCCCATGTATTAACCATGTATTAACCATGGATCCAATGGTCTCTCCCCAAGGGGATCTTCATCACACTGACCAAGCGAAAAAAGGTGGAACCGGAACGTCGTCCCTATGACCTGGTGGTCTTCGGCTGCACCGGTCCCTTGGATGACACGATGTCATTTTTGCCCTGACGACAATGGGTACTATACGAATGTAGTAATATGTAGTAATACTATAGTATAGTACCCATTATATAATATCTGGGTAAATTATAACGACCTCACTACGACCTCATTGGAATCATGGTTAGTAAGGGGAATCAATGGGAATCATCCCGAAATGGCCTTATTTCAGGTTTCATCCCAAAATGGCCTTATTTCAGGTTAGTGAATTATTACAATTTACCCAGATAATATGGATAGTATGGTTCATAATACTATAATACTATAATACTAATGTAGTAATTATATTATGAACCTGACATTGGCTACTATAATAGGTTCGTAATGTTGGATATACATTGGCTATTGTTCTGTAATTTAAGGCTCTGTGAATTTTCTTCCTGGTTTTGGTTGGATGTTGATGATTTGTTGAAGAAATACCAGATTTGGGAAGATGATTGCTCACATGGCGTCCCGCTGAGTAGACACATGAATTGTCAACGGAGGTTAGACGCCACTATAGTCATTCTCAGGTAATGCCAACCCCGGAACCTTGGTTGATTAAGGTGAATCCTTCCAACTGATGATTTGCTGCTGAAATAGTACCACCCCAATGAAACAGCGGATGCTAAAGGGGTTATTTTTATCCATAGACTTAGTCTTAAACACAGTTGTTTTTAATCAAACCCATTCTGCTGCTATGGGTGTGTTGGAAAATTTGGTATACAGCCAAGAATCCCATGGTTGGGGCGAGTTATGTTCTAAATCACTGGGTGTTGCGGCTGTCTAGCCCATGAACACACGAGGTACAATCGTGTTAGATGGACTATACTGATGTATGATGAATATAAACACAGATAGAATTGTGTTCATTCTTGTAATATCTTATAAGATCTTATGTTAACTATTGTGATAGTGGGATTGTTAATGGATGTGTTTGACAAGACACCTAAAATCAAGACCACCAATCCATCGTTTTTGGAACCATCCCAGATCCCATTGTTACGGGTGTAGATATGATCGAATCTATGGCATCTATGGATGACTCAAATCCAATAGTATCCAATAGTATTTTCTTGGCTACGTGCCCACCTATCTATTGATTAATAGTCGATCACTTGTATTGGCTGCTTGCACTACCTTAAACATGGCCATGCTCCATCGTTTTTCATGGCAAACTGTGAGATTACCTGAAGGGACCCTCTGGAAATCAAACATGGTACTGGAAAATCCATGAACATCCTATGTAAACGGGGTTTTAGTGGGAATATCATCCATAACTGGGGGATTTTCCAGCAAGGCATTAGTGTCTATTAGATCATGCTTTATGACTGATCTATCATATCATTTCTAGATGTTTCTTTCTCCCATCTAAATTCTAAATCTCCATATTTTTCGTGATTTTCATGTGGATTTCCCATATTTTCCCAGGATTCTCCCATGAACATCTCCATGTAACCGAGGTTTCAGCGGTTGCCTCATCGTGGAGCAGCTGGACACGCTGCTGGTGGATGGGGACGTGCCGAAAGCCATCACCTGGGCCTTGGCCGGTAGGAGAGCCATGGAGAGCCGCGGGCCTGGATGCCGGCGGAATTTTTCGATCAACTCACCATGATCTAACTGGATTGGTTTTTTAATGGGAAAATCTTCACCGGAAACCCATGGGTTTTGACCATTAAATTAATGGGGTTTCCGGTTAAATTTTTCCCGTAAACCAATCTAGTGAACCATAGATCAACTCACCAGGACGAGGATGGCACAATTCATCACCCAGCATTTTTTTTTGGATTTGGGTGCCCAATTCCATCCAAGTCCCATGAAGTATGTGATGATATGTGATGTATAGACTATAGACTGTACAGATGAGTTGAAGTCCGAAGATGTAGGCGAACTTTCCACATGTTTGATGGGGTAGAAACATAGGAAATCATGTTTACTGCATTTGATTATGGCTCTAAAATGGGGAGCATTATATATGGGGAGCATTATATAGATGGGCCCTGGGATTAGTTGCTGGTTAGTAATTGATTTATAACAGACCAAATAATGGATTATAATCCAGTTGCACTAACTACTTATATAACGAATCCCAGGGCCCATCTAAGTAATCCTCCATTGACAAATCCAGATCTAGTAGTGGTGATGCAGGGTTGCTGCCTGGGCTGATTTGCCTGGCAGCTGTGCAAGTCCCTTGGTTCAGAAGGGTTTGCAGAAAAGCAGGACTAGTGATGACTCTCAGGACTATGACATGATGGAAAAATATGGAAAAGTCATCAGCAAACTCACTTAGATATGATCCGTGACCAGCATAATGGCCAAAATGTACGACAATAGGCCACGTATATAGTTGCACCCCAAGGGCAGCAATGCGGAGGGCAAGTCGTCCGCGGCCTAGGGTGTGGAGACCCGTGGCTTTGAGGAATGCAGACGATGTCTCAACAGTGACAGGCCTGTCTCCAACAATTCATGCGCAAGAGGACGGACCACGAGGTCCCAACGGTGAAGCTGGCACTTGCTATGCATTTTCAACTGCTACTGCCATTCGAAGTGCTCAGATGCGGATTTTCGGTCGGGCAGTTGAGAGTCATGAACATTTAGTCAGAGAGATCACGCGGGAATTTGTCTGTGATGGAGCACACATTTGCCAAGTTTTGAAATGGCTGTGTCCCCTGAAGAACCTGCACTATGAAAAGATTACTAGACAGACTGCAGAGGAGCTTTTGCAGGGGGTGTCCTCGAGAGTTGTGCTAGCAGCATTTTCGCTAGATGAAGCAGAATGGAACAGGTTTTCGGGTTTTTTTGAAGCTGGGCCTGCTGCTGTATTGCAAGCAGAGGATTTGAGGGGACCTGCATTTGGAAAAATCGAAGGACATGGAGTTGTCATCACAGGTGAATCGCAGAATGCTTGGTTCATCAAGAACTCCTGGGGTGATGAGTTTGCAGACGATGGCTACTTCCGCGTTGCCAAAGGTGCCATCGACAGCATCCTCTCAGATCAGAGAGGAATCCGATGGAAACTCCCTGGGTTGGGAAATTGATTACGAAACCGAAACCGCATTGAGCGCGTGCGCAGACGCAACTGCAGCATAGCCCAGTGGAATCGAGAGAATCCTTTCAAAAGAATACACCCAGGATATCAGATCATTTCAGTAAATGGAAAAGAAGACAAACATGATTTTATCTCAGAACTGCAAAATGCTGAAAGTCTGGAAATCCGCTTCGTTATCATTTCCACACTTGCAAAATTGGACGATCTGATTGACGACCGTGCTCGCCAGTTTTCATATGCTCACACAATTGCCACCGCCATCCGGAAAACACAGGCAAGGATTTTCAGTCGTCCAGTTGAACTTCACGATGACATTGTCGATCACCTCGTCATGGCATGGGGAACAGGAAACGTTGAGATCGCCGCCGTTTTGCAACAAACTTGCGGAGAATATGGTTTTCACTTTTCACACCTGAATGAGTTTGAAGCATGCGGCGAAGTCTCGCACCCAGAAGGGAGGAATCTTATAGCCACTTTTTCGTTGGGTTCTTCTGCTTGGAAGCGGTTCGATGATTTCATCACCAAATTTCCTGAGTCTATGCTGCTCTGGGAGGATGTTAAAAATGAACCACGATTGCCGCAGCACATGGCAACTGTCTTGGTTTCTGGAGTGGGCCGCTCCAATGGACATTTGTATTGGAAGGTTCGAGACCCCTGGACTGGAAGCAGTGAATGCTCGAAGGTGCTGTTTATCGCAAATGATGCTGTTGAATTTACCTTCTATGATATGTACTTTTATATCACCGATTTGTCAAGACAGGAGATTCGATTGTTCAATGAGGCACCTGCCTTATGTTTTGTCCGTGTGCATAGACAAAGACGTTGGGTGAGAGGCATGAAATCCCTAGGCCTCAACGTCAACGAGGAAACGTTGCAAATTGAGTGGATTGCTCCTTGGAGTCCCATCGAAACTCAGCACAACCAATGCATGAATGAAGTGAATCGTGTCTACCCTGGTCATTTCATTATTGAGGTCAATGGCACAGATGACAGAGGGAGAATGCTCGAACTGCTTGACAATGCTTCAACATTGAGCATCACGGTCGCCCATGTTCTGAGAGATGGAACATCTGCCTGACATGAGGCAACAATGGATTTGACACAGTGTACACCCTGTGCCATACAGACACCCGTTGGCACCCAGTTCCATACAGACAACCAGTTCCAGACTACAGAAACCCGCTTCGCAAAATGAAGCTAGGCCGCTGCAGTCACAGTCAGGTCATTTCAGTAGCAAACCATGGCCCCAACACCACACCCAGATCAGTAAGACTCAGGACTCAAGGTTATCGAGATGAGTTGAGAAGCATATTCTCAATTATTCTCAGTAGTAAAGTCAATAGTAAATCCATGGTAAACGATGAATTTCAGTAGTGAGCCATGGCACATCATCCTGAATCTGCAGGAGCTTGCCGAAGCTGGAGAAAATGGCCAGCCAATGTCGCACCAGACCCAAGGCTGCTTCGGGCCGCAGCTGCAGATTGTTAGGTTTCTTGGGATCCAAAAACTAAAAGCATTTTGAAAGAAGATGAAAGAAGGATGTCATAAATCAATTTTTGCTGGGTACATCTTTTTTAATTGGAAAGAAACGTCGATTTTCGGATCTCTGTGCTGGAAACGAATTGGGACTGATCGTGGAGATTGCACATACAAGTATGTGACACTGAGATTATGTAATATAGATTAATATAGTAAAGTATAATATAGTAACATATGGAGAATCGCGTAGACATATATCCAAGCAAACTCGTGCTTTTGATTGTTTTTGCATCAGCAGTGCCAAGTCTCTGGGTGATGAAAATTAAGGTGTATTCACCCTCTGGTTATTTAACGTAGCCATGGAAAATCACCATTTTTAATAGGTAAACCATGCATACTTGGCCTTTGAAAAACCCATCATCGGCATTTTCTGTCACTGGCAGGTCTTTGAAAGCCATTGCTCTGAAAAAGGGTCCCAACCATGTATGATCATACATTTTATCATATCATCCGATCATCATCATCCGATCCCACCATGTATTATCATCCTTTTATTTCTCGTTTTATCATCCAATCTTCCCCATGATGGACACCCTATGACAGTCCAGCTTGGACAATCCTATGATTTGAAGCCATCATCATCCGTCATCCATTTGCTGCGAACAAAAAATGCGTAGTTTACCAATTTACCGAATAAATTACTAGGATTTTGGCCTTTACAAGTTACCAATAGTTGATAGGTTACTATTAGTTTTTAAGTTGCATTATAAACTCCATCGATTATCATTGACTATTGACGATAGGTAGTTATATCTAGATATCAGATATATCGACCTTAAACATCCTTAAACCATAGTTGACCATAGTTCTTCTATGGTTTATACTAATACTATAAGGGTATGTCTGGAAATGGGGTATACCCCCAATTATAGCCATTTAGTAGGGATAATGATCATTAACCATTGGGTGTAGGGGTACACTATTTTCAGACAAACCCATAAACCTTACTATCCATCCATCATCCTAGGCTCTTCCCATCAGCCGGTCAGGTGGTCCAAGCCGCCTCCGCCGACGAGATCAACCAGCTGGCGGCTGAGGCCACGGTGATCATCGCGCTGGCAGGCGCTGGTGACGGATAAGTGGGGGAAAACATGTTTTTATTTTGTGGAAAAGATGGGGATAAATTCAGTAAACTTATGATGTGGTGGGTAAGTGGGGGATTTTATTGAATTTCAGGGTTTTTGAAGAAACACAGATGTGATGAATGGATATGAATGGGATGTTGGAGCTTTTGGGATGGCTTCGATGGTTTGATGTGTTGTTTGTCGAGTTGGGATGGCTGTCTCAAAATCAACGCATTGTCGAAACTGAACAGCTGGAATTCCCCAGAAATGGGGTTGGCACATGGGTCAAAGAGCAAATTTCAGGAACTCGGAGCGCGTTGGCTACAATTTTCAGCCTTTTAGTGAGGAATCATGGGCTATTACCTCCATGATCATGGGGCTGGGCATTCTTTCGAAAATTGTCCACCAGTAAATCAATAGATATGAAAAAACCATTGCGTGTTCCCATAACCATAGGGTAACCCATTTTTTTATGGGTGGTATCTCTTTATATCCCCACTATCCCTATGAAATCCCAACATTTTCGTTGAAATCCCACGAGTTTCAGCTGCCTCCTGACAGGGCCATACCTGGATTGTGGGGAGCAAGTCGTCAAGGCCTGCGCCGGGCACTCAGCCACGCGTCGCTGTGCGCGACATGGCGGGAGTGGAAGCAGGGGACGTTCAGCTTCGGTGTCATCAAACATGGCTAGCTGGGAAATTCCAAACATGTTTCACTATCAAACATTGAGGATTTTTATATGGGAAATTTCACTTTTAACGGAACTTGATGGGTTTTTATATGGGAAATTCCACTATACATGGAACTGGCATTTTTCCCCATCGAAAATGGACGCTTTTATCAATGGGAAAAAACATCAGCTAAAGTTAGGGAATTTCCAGCAAGGCATCTCGCATCATGCCAAAGATCTGAACATTTCCCCCCAAGAGTTTCTGACGTCAGATCTATTCGAATCTCGCGATCAACAAATCAGTCCTTTTTTTCAAGACTGGCATTACTGGGCCTTCCACATGTAGACCTCAGGTTGGAAGCGGCACGCACTACATTGACATCACCGGTGAGGCGGTGCTGCTGACCTCTGCGAGCCAAACCTCCCATGGTGTTTGTGGTGAGATTTTTCGAGAGCAGAACAGGCATCAGAAATTTCAGAGATCGCCATTTTCCCATAGCTATTTGCATGTATTTATATGATTTTATATGTGTTTTTTGCATTTCTACTAGATAATCCAAAGTGACATACGTTTGGAGTCGCATGAGGATTGTACCAGGTGAATTTTGGCCATTTCCTCATCCAGAAGTACCACAAAGCAGCCAAGGAAAAAGGCGCGGCACACGCAGGGTGGCTCACGGTGGCCAGTTTGCCCTTGCTTGGAGAAGAGGGACGGAAGTTTAGAGGAAATCTCAAACATCGGATAGATGAAGTTGGTTCTGCAATTCCATCTGAAATCCCAAACATAAACCATCATGAACATTCATGAAGCATATGGAATCCCAAACAGTTTGGTTTATGATGGTTTATGGAATCCCAAACATAAAACATCATAAACCATCATGAACCATATGGTTCATCTAAATCTGATGGTTTATGTTAGTTGGTGCTACTATCAGTCTGAAGATTTCACTAAGTGGTTTTGTGGTGGATCGTCGTCCCGCAGGAGACATTTCTTCGATCCAGGGGGACCGGTCTAGCTCGTCGTCTTTCCTCATTCTTATAGTAATCAGACTTATGGCAATTGATACTGATAAATAATAAATACTGTATAACTATAATATAGGCCAATTATGTTTCAATTGGCAATTTATAACAAATAATATAAATAATAAATATAACTATAATATAATATAATGCATTTACTTGTATAATATAGATTTCAAATTATGTTTCTTTTTAATGGGGCGAAGTTTATGATAAACTGGAGGATCTGGGGTAACCTTCAGCGAGTTGGAGAGTTGAGGAACCAGGGTTACCAAGGTTGGTCACCAGTGGGTTACAAGCATAACCACTGATCTCCACTATCATTGAGCATATCCCTGTAACATGATGATATATGATATGAAATGTATATCCAGTTCTTTGAAACATGTTAGATGAACATTTTGTGTATACATTTTATTTTGCCATCTTTTGATCATATACACATGGATGCTTGTGATATGTAGATTATCCAGTTATATCCAGATATCATCTAGTTATATATTATACGTATACATATTATATACATATCACTAGATATCATCTATATCATACATACTAGTTATATCCAGTTATATCATCTAGTTGTGTCCAGTTGTATGATCTCGCCATGGCAAGCTACGGCAACCAACTCATCGACGGATTTTTTGGGGTCACTCACTGGGCGGAAGGCGACTTTTCAACGATGCTTTCCGATGGTGAAACTGGTGAAGATGTTCCCTTAAAATTGATGAATTTTGAGTTATAACTGGTTAACAAAAAAACACACACATGACCCAGTTATGGCTTGATCCATCTAATTATATGTAACACCATGTTTCTGATCAATTCAGGAAGTATGATCAATCTCTTCACGAATTTTGGCTGTTCACCATATTTATGATGGTGTAAGATGGTGTGACCATCATCATCTCAAAGATAAATGACCTCTTTTTTAATACGGTGGTTTTGACATGATTATACTCATACCAATGATAATCATATGAGCGACAAATCATTTTTTAAATGATCAATCAATATCAATCATCAGTGGATGTTTTTCAAAATAACCACTGATTGATGATTGATGGTTGATTAAAAAATGATAATCCAATGATGTTTTTCAAAATAACCACTCAATCATGTTTTTTTAATCAACCATCAATCATCAATGAATCAATCGCTCCAATCGTGTCCAATTTTTCAATGATCATCCCATGAATGTTTTTTTTCACCGGAAAGCCCGTCATATTTGGTAAAAACCCATGGCTTTCCGGTTAAGATTTTCCCGTGAAAACCGGGAAAACCCTATATTTCATGGTAAACACCATGGTAAACACCATGGTTTCCGGTTAAGATTTTCCCAACAAAACCAATCCAGTTAGATCATCATCACTGGCCGATTTTCGCCTTTTTCGGCGTAGGCTTGCGCTTGATCCAGTTCGCGGGCGCCATGTGCGTGCCCGAGGATCTGGCCGCCTATTTACTGGCCCGTGCGGAGACCCAGGTTTTTTTTTTTCTGAACGTTGTAACGGTATAGCCATAGTCATAGTAATAGTCAGAGTAATAGTTATTTATTGTTATGATTACGTTTTTTTGTTTTGATAATTGATAGTATAATACTAGTAATTAAGCATTTATGATAGTTATAGCTTTTAGTTCATAATATTTAACTCCTTTAAATTATACGCACACGCTTGGCTACGCCAACGCCATGCTGAGTTTGACAATGTTGTCGGAGCACGGTGCGGCTGGGGAAAAAATATAGTTATTGTGATAATTATATAGAATAGCTCAGCTATAATACTATATTACCGTTCTAGTAGTTGGAATTATAGTAATGATATACTTACGCTAATTAGACTTATAGATATTACTGTATGATATTTGATGATGATAGTTATACTACAATTATGGCAATTATAATGATCATTGATGTTATAGTAGTTATGGTAGTTATAGTTAATGTTTCTATACAAAAAAACACTATTGTATTATCTATAGTTTTTGACAATATAGAGTTATGACAATTCTAAGATCACCAAAACTATACTTTTATTATAGTAATCATGAAAATGATAGCTTTACTATAGTTATAGCAATTACAATTATAGCAATTATGATGGGTATAGTGATGGTAAGTAGGTGAGTGTCCCAAGTATCATAGTTATAGTATAGTTGTAGTTTTGCTAGAATTGATGTAGTACTAGACATTGTGGGACTTGGATCATCTCCCCAAATGATTGTTATGCATGCCCGCATATGGGACAACTTGAGGGGACTTTTTTCACCAGGGCTTTGACGAATTTTCGACTTCTGGGATGATCCTCCATCCAAAAAGTGGCTTCTGATTGGTGAATTCTAGAAACATTGGCTCAGGAAACATGTTGTAAACCCAGGAATCAACATACAGAATCACTTGCACATGGATGTTCTTTACAATTTGGGAGTGTTGATAACCCTCACCAAACTTGGGGTTTATCATTGGAGTTACCGCATGATGTTTAGCTGCCATTCAATTGAACCAGCTGACACAGGAAGCAGAGAATTGTTCGCCTTCCTAAGAAGTACAAGAAGTACCAGTTAGATTAATATAGTTTGACACTAACATCCATTAAGATCCCATTAAGATCCCATTAATATCCATTAATATCCCATTAATATCCCATAAAGATCCCATTAAGATCCCATTAATATCCCATTAAGATCCCATAAAGATCCCATTAATTCGATCACTGTTGCCGTGTGGGAAGGCTTTTGGGAACCAAGAAAAAAGCCGGGGAACATCTATGCATGATCCCAGTTCATGATATGGGGCCCTGTTTCATCACCCCCCTACAGAACCTTGGCCACTAAAGGAACAGTATCCAAGCCAGTTCCTAAGAGCTCCTACCTGTTTCATCACCATGGATTCTATGGATCCTGACCAGGAAAGTTGGGGCCGCTGAAACAGCTCCGTGTCTACAGCTGGGGCTACGGCTTCCGCGGCGGAGGATCCTTTCAGACCGGCCTGACGGTGGTTGAGCTTCTTGCCTGGATGAATGCTTGGAACAGGGTTGGAGATGGATGAAACTAGCGAACTTCGATGCAAGTTAACGAAGTTTTGGGGGAAGGGGATGCTTGCAGCAGCTGGGATGACGAATCTATTTTGACTTGCATTGAAGGGTTGGCCTTTGCGAAGGATTACCGGCCAGACCCCAGTGCTAGTTGTTTTGGTTGTTTTGTTGGAAGTTGGAATGACGTGTTCCAAGAGAGTTCTTGCTGCTTCAATGAAATAGTATGAAGGCGATGATACGTGAATATTATTTCTGTCACACGCCTGAATACGTTCTAGGGCTTAGGCTATTGGTTTGTTCATACTTTGTCGTTTGTAATTCATCACCATCATCATCACCATCACCATCATCATCATCATCATCATCATCATCATCGTCATCATCAAAATCACGATTCACTATCACTAACAGGACCAGATGTGTCAGAGTGTGACTGTTTACATTGAATGCCACCATTCTGAAGTTCAGAACAAACTGGATGGATTGTAGCCATGCTCTTGGATTCATGGACTGGCTACGCAACATTTATCCCATTGAAACCGAATCACAGTCAGACTTTATCATTGGACCAGCAAAGCACCAGGATAGCCCTATTTCAACAGTCAATCAAACAATACGACGTGTGACGTTGGGTGATAAAAACCCAGTCCACTATTCTGCAGATCAGGAATATAAATCGAATCCATCTCAATACATCTAGATATATCATGATATATCGAACTACAACGAAATACATCTAAGTACATCAAGATAGATCTAAATAAATGCATCTAAGTACACCGGAACATACAGATACATAACAAGTACATACAATTACAAATCATCAATCAGCTTGACCCACCAGGCGCATGCTGCCTGATTCGATGGCCGTATCTTGGTGCCGGTCACACCAATCTATGGATATTTCATAGGTATTTCATAGGGAATAGTCAACCAGTGGATGAATTGCCCTAGTTTTGCCAGCAAACCCAAATATTGGGAGTTTTCCGGCAACAAAAACGTGAACTTCGTGAAAGACGCGGGGAGGTTCGACCAACTCCAGATTCAAATCAAGAGATTTGCCACCATACAGATGAAGTTGATCACTGCACATAGTCCCAGTATTTTTCCCCCTTTTTTGGAGGCGAAACTTGGGAGATGCCTCGAGATGCCTCTCTCGATGTCTCGAGATGCCTAGGAATCAGAAGAATTCATATGGGTATGGATCAATACCTATTGATACCATTTTTAGTGGGTTATTCACATCCATTTTAACCCAGCTATGACTTGGGGTTCACGGCACGGTACCAGGGTTTTGACCCATCCCCATATGGAGGAGGTTCTCGTTTTTGGGGGTACCCCCAGTTATCATCCATTTGGGATTCCCATGGATTAGGAACCTCCCTGGTATGGTGATTCATAAGGATTTAACCCAAAATGGCGACATGAAAAAATGGAGTTCACGAATGTTCACGATCTGAAAGTCACCACTGAAATTTTCGGTCCATTTTTCCATGGCCATGGATTGTTGCTTCAAAAACACCCAGGTTTTGTTGATGAAATCTGCAGCGTTTGTAAAGGATCATTGGTTAACATTTAAAATCCGTAGTTGTTAGACTCCCCAGCAGCTGATGTGGAGATTTTCGTGGGTCCAACTGGGGACCGGGTCATGATCAATCCGTTTGATTCTATTTTATTTAAGGATGTGTATGTAAGCAAATAGACATATATAATCATATATACATAATTATAGACATTAATAATAATAATTCACATTATTTGCTGTTTTAAATTATCATTATGATCTGAATGTATTTATTGTTTACTTCGGATGCACTTGACTTGGTTGGCTTCATTGACCCTTCGTCGCGACCACAGTTGGCTTCACAGCACCTCAAGTCATTTTGTCCATGTTGGCTTACCATCAGATATCCAACATTTGAAACAAATTGTTGTGTTATATCATATATCTGGGTAAATTATAGCGACCTCACTGCGACCTCACTGGAATCATGGTTAGTAAGGGGAATCATCCCCAAATGGCCTTAATTCAGGTTAGTGAAATATTATAATTTACCCAGATATATCATCATATATCATATGATGGTCTGAGTTTTTTCTGACAAGGCTAGTATGGAAAACCCAGCCTTGGTAGCCACTTTTTTTAGCCACTTTAGCCATCCAACTATGCAGCATCATGTTTTGTTGATCTTGGAATATTTTATATAAATAATTAGTAAATGATGAAGCACAGGCTTCCCAAGTCTCAGTTGCAGTTACAATAGTTACAGATTTTCTGTTTTTCGACTCTGTTGATTCTGCGCCACCGCGGGACGACTACCATTTATAAGCGGTTTCTCGATATTCAGAGTTCTCAGCCTGCCGGGGGGCCCAAGGGATCCCAAGGGGAAGGGTGTGAACAGCAGGGTGCAATGGTTTGGATCCCTACTGTACTTAATTACATCTTAAGAATCTTATATAATACTGATTTCTTGTTGTTTTCTTTTTTTTTGATATTTCTTAGGTACGGATTCTTTTTTAATCTATCCCAAAGTGAAAGAGTGGACGCCTGCTGAAATATTCAGGATCGGCAATGTCAGCTAGTTAACAGCTGGACAGTCCTTGGTTTTGCTATCCATCAATTCCAATTTGGTTCCAATACTTACAACCGACAAGCCAAATGTACCCATCGACAAAGTTGGCAGCCAGCGGCCTAAGTTTTTTCAACCCGCTTCCGGGAGGTGCCAAAAATATGAAGTAACACCAAGTGATGGCCCCAAAAAGTGGGGAAAATGGGAACATGATATACTGGAAAATTATGATTAACCTTTGCTTTTGCGGTTCATTTTCAGACACCATTTGGAGATCATTCCCTTCATTGTAGTGGGTCCCAGCTGGCTGATCTGTCCCCAAGCCTTGTATCAAAGTCGTCTAGATGGAGATGGATCAAACACGAGCAACACCTGTATCATTCTACAAGATGTATCCATTTTTTTGGGGGATTCGCATCCATGTTTTTCCACTCTTTTGGTGTCAGCATTTCTTCTCTGTTTTGACCCATAAGCATACAAGCTCATGGAGAGGCCAACTGGAATCCACAGGAATGATGGGTAGTAGGACGGAACTTTCCCAAAATAGCTATCATTTTCAGGCCAACATTGTGAGACTTATTTCAGGTTCGTGAATCATTAGAATTTGTCCAGATACACCAATCCCAGCTGGGATGATGATCCATCCCAGTTGAAGAATAGGCGTTGAAAAGCAGCAGAGAGACAAGTTTTGACGTCATGTTTAGGTCCTATGATTGAGGCTCAAAGGAGATTCCATGAAAGTGTTGACCTACCTTAACTCAAGCTTAGTGGTTTTATTAATGTATTTCTATTATTTTCTATGGATTTCTATGTTCAATACCGGAAACAAAGGGCATGGTGAGACTTTCACAAACTGGGGCCCGGTTTGTCCGCTGCATTTGCGCTCGAGCCAGGTGTTTATAGTCCTATGATTTCATATGAAATTATAGAGGTGTCTTAGTATGAGTGCTATCTGATATACATATAATAATCATATGTATATATATATATATTATATTTACTTCATACATATATATATACACATATATATATAGATATGACCATATTAGTTTTTCATGTATGAATGCTGAAACAAATATGAATGTTGGTATATCATTGGTATATTATAGACTATAAAAAGACTACTTTTACGGTCAATCACAGAAGTTGGAGTAACCTGCCACGGTTGAAACCACCGAAGGTTTCTGGTGGTTTGTGATAAACATCTGGTGGTACACAGATATTAAGAATGATATATTTCTGTAAATATATACATATATATATAGAAACTTACACTGTTTTTTTTACCGGTGGTTCAACCGGCTCTTTCCTGGTGCTTTCCTGGTGCAATCCAGGGGATTTCCAAATCCGATTTCCAAATCTCAGGTTGCACAGCTAGTGGTTGGGGACATCTTGGAGAGTTTTTTAATAGATGATTTTTTTAAGTGCACCACCTGAAATAGTTCACCTGAATGTACACCTGAAATAGTTTTAAAAGATAGAATGAACACCTGAAATAGTTCATGGTGATAAATGGTCAACGGGGTCTGCCGGACGGTTTTTTTTTGGGAGGCGGCCTACACGGCCAAAAATTAGGTCGATGTCTGCGACCACATCCACGTCACTTTGGTGGAGAAAACGAAGGACGGCTGAGATCACCAAAGATGGGCATCCAAGATCAACAGAGACCACCGAAACAGTGATGGTATGCCCCACCATCTATAGATCATCTATAAGTGGTGTGGAAGTGTGTCCCATCTATAAACAATGGATGCCCCATCCCAAAGAAACACATGTACTCGTTGGTCAATGGAAGTGGTGTCCCATCATCTATTTTGTCATCAATTGGACATGGGAGATTCGTGTAAAAACCGCCATGGTGTCTGGGCAAACCTTGGTGAAGAAACCCTTCGAGGATCCGCGAGAGGATCACCCGTTGATAGTGGCGGTCAATCCGTTGATGGTTGAACTGGTTTGGCGACCACACCACTTCCTTTTGGTAAGGCCGAAAAGGAAAAACGAAACATTTGATTTTTGAACTACCTGGGGTGTGTCTGAGACAATATGGTTTATCATCATGTTCCCTATCAAAATCTATCAAATTGGTTTTTCGGGGGCATCATCTCCCATTTTGAGACACCAATGGAAGGGATGCAATACGGTGAGATTTTCCAGCGCCAAGGTGGCAGCCACCATTTGGGGGTTTCCATAAATGAAGGATCCCCAATAGCATCAATAGCTGGATGGTGATTTCATGGAAAATCCCAATCTAAAATGGATGATTTGGGGGTACCCCCATTTACGGAAACCATTATTGTTTTTTTGAATGAGGGTTGGTCATGGCGAAATCGAAATCCGCAGGGCCGATCATTCGGACCTTTCGGACGATGAAAGTGTTGGGAGCTGAGTTGCAGCACATGGTATAAATGGGCGCGGGATGTTTGCATGAGGCCAACCATGGTTGTGATGGTTGTGACAATATATGAAGATATGCTATCATTCATGATTATAAATTTATAACCTTAGAATATATGGATTATAATACGATTATAATCATATATGATATCCCCAGTGGATTCCAAATATGATAACCCTATAGATGGTCCTTGACCTCCTAGATTTATATGATCGCCACATCACTTCAGAAGCTACTCGGATCCATATGACACATGATTGTACTGTTACCCTCTGGTGAACTAACATAGCAATGGAAAATGGCCATTTATAGTGGATTTTCCCATGAAAAATGGTGATTTTCCATTGCTATGTTAGTTCACCAGAGGGTACAACTATCAATGACAATATAGTAGACATGCCATTGTAGTATACATTTTGCCAACAGAAAACATTGCTTCTCGGAAGTTCTCAGGGGCCGCAGGGGCTGGGGTCCTTGAGCTATCCATTCCTGGTTTCCGACCCACATGGAATGAGGCGAGTGAGGATCAGCTTGAGGCGCCTGGATTTCACCACGGATTTTCCATGTAGCAATGATCTCAATGCAGCTACGGTGACCGAATGTGAGGTACCAATTCACCCAACTTTTTGGGTACCAACTCATCAATTCACCCAATTTTGTGGTTTCAAATGTTTCAATCCCCATGTTTTTTGCGTTTTTTTTTTTCACCCAGAGCCGACTGAAAATTTGAGAAACGACTAATGGGATGATCTTGACGGATTGCTCCGGCCATGGAGAGTTAGCTGTGAATGATCATGTTGGTTGATTAAAGTTGGCCGTTTTCCATAGCTGCCATAGCTCTCTGACATTTTACCAGAGGCGTTTTTCATATGTTTTCCTTCTCAAACTCGCCCTGTAAAAAAAGAGGCATACCTCATTTTCAAGCCCGTTTTGTCGATTCTCAAAAGCGACGGTCAACACCACGCCCATGGCACATACTGATGAGCGTGGTAAACCGAAGAAACAACTTCCAGTTGGGGTATCAGCCTTTGTTTAGGACAGTTGTGGTGGTTGATTATTGTGTTGATTAATGTGTTTGCCACATGATAGCACTAGGACAATGGTGGTTTCTCAACACTTCTCATATAGTCTAGTCTCATGTAGTCTCGTAGATTGCAGACAGGCTGCGTAGGGAAAATTGAGGCAAGCAACAAAGCATCTCACCTTGTGTTCAGGAGATACCAGCCGGTAAACCAACATAGCTATGGAAAATCCACCATGTGTGGATCATGTCCAAACGGGAAAATCACGGATTTCCTTTTGGCGGCAAAAAAGGTAGATCATCCTCCAAGGGTGTGCAGCCTACATGAATCATCTGTCAAATTTCAACATCCCTATTATATATATATAAATGATGCTACTTAAAACATGTTACAGCTGATGGCTTGCTAATCATCATTCAATTTCATCCCAGTTGTGTATCTAATGTTTTTTTTCAACCATCATACACTGATTTCCACCAGCATGTCATCCATCAGGAAGTCCCCAAGGGGCCTGCCGAGACGGGTCAATCTGTACTGTGAACTGGAACATCACTACTGTGGATGGTTGCGAAATCCTGCACCACCAAAAGGATGGTCTTTCAACATGTTGAAACCGTTGAAACCCTATAAATAAAGGGAGAAACCATGAAAATCATGAACTGGTGCAGGATTTCGCAACGATCCAGGGTCTTTTAGGCTATCATTTTTGATATATTTTTACTGGGTTGGTAGATCATCCATGGTGGCTCTTGGCTTCCAGGATGTGAATGTCGTTGTTGGACCCAATCCTTCTTCAGTCCGGGGCACCCGCGACCGGGGCAGAATCGGGCGGGCAGACCGAGGAGATGAAGTCAGCAAAACGTTGAGGGTTAAGGGGTAACTATCCCAAAATCTGGGTATATCTATAGTATATCTATAGTATATCTATGGTATATCTATGGTTATCTATAGTATATCTATCTGGGTAAATTGTAACGACCTCACTGTATCGTCTCACTGGAATCATGGTTTTCATAGGGGAAACAAATCCCAAAATGACATGATTTCAGGGTAGTGAAATATCATAATTTACCCAGCAAAATGATTACTTAAATGAAGTTAATATATGTTAATTGCGAGGAAACAACAATTTTCACAAATTATCCAGTATCAGGATGTATCAAGTCAAATCAATTGAGCCATTAAAGATAGCCTGGTTGATTGGTTAGTATAGGGAGTTATACTATCTAATTTATTGGGGGTTATGATTAGTAGCGGACACCCATCAACAATTTGTTTAGATTAACTCAGCAAACTGCCTCCCATTGAAAATGGCTGGCACCCCATGATTGAATCCTTCAACACTTCATATCATGGAAAGACATGTGATAAATCCGCCAACGAAATGGACTGTCTATGGTCTGTTTATAGATGTCTATAGTCTATACCATAGCAAACTGTTAATTACACAAATTACCAGAGGCTATACCCCAAAGTTGTTGCCTAGTTCTTCTTGGGTGCTCCTTACAGGAAAACAAACATTTTTTTGTAACAAAAAAGAACCATATATTCTACTTGCTTGTGAACATGATAGTTCATTAACAAATTAATTTTCAGATGATTTCAGATGATTCTGAGTAATTATTCTGAATCTATTGTTCCCTTCATGGCTTCTTTCTGGGGAATCTATGGTTTATTTTTTTTTTCAGGTGACTTTATGAGCTGACCTGGATCGGCATGAGGCAATCGTTGTCACCTTTCGGGTGAGATCCCCATGAATGACGATAGAAATCCAAGCTTGACTACGTATACATAATATATATATAGGCTACCTTTACAGTAATAATGTGAGGTAACAATAATAATAATAATATAATAATAATAATAATATATGTATACGTATACATGATAATTATGATATATTATGATGTAAGACTATGGCATGATGTGTTGTACTACATTATATTTCATTCTAGATAATTTGAATGAATATCCATGGTATTTATTGATATATATATATACATACCATTTATTGATTCCTGTAATGTTTTTAGACTTCAACGCTCTGCGCCAGAGGCTGTGCGGCAGATTATGACCGATCAGTACCGAGAACTGGTGGAAGGCCCGGGAGGCGATTTGAAGCTTTCGCTTCGACCGGTCAAGCGAAATGGTGGATTTTTGTCCATAGCTACCCTCTGGTAAACATAGAAAAAGCTATTGAAAATGGCCATAGAAATTGAGTTTTCCCCATTAAACATGGTGATTTTCCATAGTTATGTTAGTTTACCAGAGGGTATGTGAAGTTAGCTTTTGCAAATATATTTATAAGGGACTCTGATCATAATCCATTGTTTTTTCTTGGATTTGATAGGCCCATATCCCTCAAACTCACGACACGTTTGTTGCTTGAATTATATTTTTCATCACTTGATCTTCATTCTTATATATTTGAATGATATGCGTATACAATACATATATAATATTATATATATGTACGTAATTATATAGTAAATGATATTTATTGTATCATTATGTATACATTTTCACTTGTCAGATCCTCTCAGAGTCTCAGATCCGCTGTTGACTGTTGGCCTAACAAGCCCTTTCTGTTGCTTGAATCAAATCCATGCCGGTCAAATCACCCATCTTTGTTAATTTATATATACGTATAACATATATGTATATAACCCTCCTAAATCACAAACATTTCGTTTTTTTGATATTTATTGTTGCTTTCAAACACCAAGTTGTGATTTTTTATTTTTGATTAGATCCTAACTCCACAACCGGGTTCGTGCTGGCAGGATTTTTTTTCCTGACTCTGTGCCGGAAAAAAATATTCTGGTGGCACCCCGAGCAGGTCTGCCGACAGCGACGGAAGGGTTCCAGACCAGAGCCATGCAAGGTGCGGAAAGGTTTGAACGAGCCATGGAGCCCGTGTATAACTCGAAGCCACTATAAATGGATGTAAATAGGAGATTTTTCGTGGGAAAAATGATGGGATACGAAATTGGGATATGTTATTTTTTGGGGATTTTTCGTTGATCAACCAATGAGAGTTGGGTCTGAACATGAGGTACCTCCACATGGCGATTTGGGGATACCCGTAACATTGTCAGGTTTTAGATGGTGCAGGAAAGTCAGGAATTGAACCAACATGGGGATATCATGCGGATATAGTGGGAGATTTGATTCGTTTTTTCATGATTCTGGGAAAGCGGACTGGATGGATAGTTTATATATGTTTATATACAAGCTAATCTTTGGCGATAAATCAAGAAATATACTCTAGGGCTTTTGGGGGGGTGTTGAATATGATATAGGGGGGGTTAGTCATAGTCACATCTCGATTTGTAGCCTGGCCTCCTCCAGGCCCCATCAGTGGCCGCAGAATGGTCGCACTCAGTGATTGCCAGTGCCGACCCCAGCGGTACTCTTAAAGCAAGAGGGGGATTGAGCCTCCCACACGTCTCGAACTTTAAGCTGCACCAGTCTGGATGATTTTTGATTACTGTAAGTGAAGAAGGATTATATATATATGACAATTTTACATAATACATGAACATGGATTATAATTTTACATATAATAATAATACATGAACATGGATTGACCTGATTTTTTTCACCACAAGGGAATTTTTTAGGTGTATTGAGGAAATAGAAGGATTCCCAACTTGTTGCTATATAATGTTATATAATGCTGTGCTGCGTCGTTGGGTCAGACGTCTCTCCGGAAAACACTGGCTGGGGAATCCCGAAGTCCCTCACTTTATCCAAGCCTCATTTTACATCCTCCCGATGGGATTTTTGGCCATATGCGATGAACTGGTTGGTGGTTTCAAACATTTTTTTATTTTCCATAATATATGGGATGTCATCCTACCCATTGACTCATATTCTTCAAGATGGTTAAAACCACCAACTCCAAATCTCTGTAAATCTGAGACAAAATCCCAGAGTCCAACGATCACAACATATCACAACTATGGAGCAATGATCATGGAAGGTGACCCATCCCTATCCCTATCCGCCTCAGGATCCTGGCACGATTGTCGCCACTGGGACAAAAATAGCAGGGCGCGCAACTGATCCCATTTGGAGAAAACCAGCAGGGTGTAAAAATCGGTTCCATTTTCTCAGTTACCAACGATTTTGGGTTAATTTTGGGGTTCCGAAAAACCGAAATCCAAGATTTTGTGCAGGATTTTGCACCCACATCTATATGTGAATGATTACCTGTGGGTAAAACAATGCCATTTGCACCACCCCCAAATTCACCATTTTCATAGGTGGTAGATATAAACCATTCCCAGTCATAGGTGGTTTATGACATTGTTTAAACCCTTTTATTTCTGGGTGCCCTCCAGAGCTGGAGATCAGCTGGAAAAGGTGCTGTTCGAGTGCCTTGGATGTGAAGGATGCTGTGATCAATTTTTGCCTCCAATCACCGATTTAATACATGGCTGTCTCTGAATCCCTATGAAGATCGTTTTCAGACACACCCAACTCTCGTATGGTAATCAAAGAAAAAATCCAGAAGATCCCCTACAAAATCGATCGTATCCCAGTTTTTTCATGTTTTTTCTAGTTCATCTCCCATTCGCAAAGTGGCTTTGATCCACATCCCACTGAAAGCATTGGATCCGGATCCCATGAAAATCCCATGAAAATGCCATGAAATCCAACTATATAGATCCGATGAAAATCCCATGGCCAATCTCATGGAAGAAACCATGAGCTACAGCCAAAATTTAGGTTAAGGGAGAGTAGTATTCGAGATATCTAAAAAAACATGGAAATTGAGCTGGGGCTTGGAAAACGATGACAAACACTCTTCAAAAAACGATAACATGTGCTTATATACCAAAACCTGTAAAACGATAATACGCTCTTCAAAAATTGATGACTTGGAGCTATATACCAAATATTGACCGTGGCCCATATATATATATACATATGTATATATATACATATGTATATATATAATATTATATTATGTATGTATATATATATATATATAATATTGTACTATGTAATATACGTCTATAAATCCCATGAACATCCCATGAAGCCTGCGCGACCTTTAACGACGTTCCGAGGGAAGGAGGCCAACCTCGTTCCTTTGGAACCGCGCTACACCTGGGCGAGAACTGCACCATCTTGTGCCAGGCAGGATTTGTGAGCTGACTAAGATACAGAAACAACATGAAACATCAAGATTTCTGCACCTTTTCTAGTTCTAATATTATGTCATTCTGAAATTCTGGGGTTGCAAATGCAACTTTATTTTTTTCACATCACAGTGAGTCTGGTCTTGAAAGCAGGTCTGCTCCTTCAGCGGAAGCGCGCGGTGTGGGTGCCTGGAAAGGCAGCCAATGGATACTTAACCTGTATTATTTACGGGTTTGCGAACTGGAAAATCATAAATTTTACAAGAGGTAAATCATCATGTTTATAATGCATAAATGGGCCGTTTCGTTTCCCATAGCGATGTTAAACAGCTGCATAACAATTAAGATTTGTGGAAATCAAACATAGTGATGGACAGATCCAGCTTCTTGAGAGGAAAATAAACCAGTGTTGGAACTATACTGAATTTTCCATTGCCATGATTAGAGGCTACCAGAGGCTACCAGAGGCTACCAGAGGCATTTCCAGGTTCCCTGGAACGTTTATTTTGGCAGAAAATTCTTCAGTTTATCGACGTCGATCCATGGGATGATCGATGATTCCCATTGAGCCATTGACATTCCCCGATTCGCCGTCCCGAGGGCGTGCAAGAAGTCATGGCTTTGCGATTTTTGTCACGGGCCCGGGATCTCAGGGCGCGATAGCCGCCATGTGGGTTTATGAGTCCAAAGCCATGGCAAAACCATGCAAAATGTCATATTGGGGTAATCAACATCCAGTTATAGCAATTTTGGATCTGTGAGGGGTGCAAGATAGGCTTTATTTGGGTTTTGACATGTTGTGACCTTCTTCACCATATTGGAATAAAAAACCTGGGGACATCTTGGGAGGTAACCCGGCAGACCTGTGGACAACGGCGGGCGAAGACCTCGTCCTGCTTGGTTGATTCCTAGAGCTGAATTTATATGGTCACGACCGCAATTTTTAATGATTCTAAATGAACAAAGATGTATAAGCAGTTCTGGTATCACATATACATCATCAAATATTTACTATATGACATTATATGACTATATGCTATAATATTGAATATATGTCTAAAATGCATGCATATGCCCGAAGAATCTTCACCAAAACCCTCTGACGTCTTCGCTCGAAGATTGTCGCCTGGCAGAGGCTCTCTCTGCAGTGCCGTAATAAACGGAAGGGTTCTGGAGCCTGGCAGGTGCGAGCTGCCGTGCGTCGCATCACCCCGGTGCTTTCGAGAATGGGAGGAGATGTTTTTTTTTTTTAAGTTCACCTGATTTGTTTTCTTGCAGGGATACATAGGAATACATATGACATAATATGAGACAGGGGGTTGAGATATTTATAAAATTACTTTACTTCGTGTGATCCCCACCATGACATTTTTACATGTTCTTACTGGCACATCTTCTGGCATTCTATCTGACATATCTTCTGACATTCTATTTGACATTCTATCTGGCATATCTTCTAGCATATCTTCTGGCATTCTATCTGACATATCTTCTGACATTCTATTTGGCATTCTATCTGGCATATCTTCTGGCATATCTTCTGGCATTCTATCTGACATATCTTCTGACATTCTATCTGGCA
>Ga0126342_10002315_pt1 | contig 29418 bp, 22 predicted proteins | sample Cyp1metagenome_FD_92528 | JGI IMG/M metagenome (GOLD analysis project Ga0126342, IMG submission 92528) | Coral microbial communities from Lord Howe Island, Old Settlement Bay, Australia - Cyphastrea 1 metagenome | ecosystem: Host-associated > Invertebrates > Cnidaria > Coral ...
ATATATATATATATATACATATGTATATATACATATGTATATATACAATGTGAGGCCCCCAAGATAGCTAAGTTGGTTTATAACTCCAAAAACTAATGGTTTATGGTACTTATAACTATAGTTACTGGGGCTTATAAACCAACTTATAACTGGGGGGCCTCACATTGTATGTATAATTGTATGTATATACAATTAATTATATGTATAGATATATATATACAGTCATCAACCAGCTGATGCTGTTCTAAAAAGTTGGTTCACATATATATATATATATACATTGGTATTGGATTTCATCGTGTGCTGCAAATGCTCAATATGCACAAGCCTTCCCAAGTAAACCTTGTGCACATGTGCTGATATGCTTTGCATGTAAGCACATATAATATGCGTTCATGTCGTACGTACACATGTGTGTACAATATATATATATATATATATATATGCACATCCCCGTGTTACCGTGGCATGATTACACTAGGGAATACATACATAAAATAAACATGCTGTCAATAGATGTAATGACAGTTAAAGAAACCTTATAAACTATATATATACACAGCATACACAACATATATATATAAACAACAGCTAGCTAGTTGATTTACTAGTAGATATTAGTAGCTGGATTCAATCCCCGATTTTTTTGGAGGGAAACATCAACAGCTACAAGGCGGCGCCCCCACTTGCAAGTTGGTCTAGAACATGATCTAATTATACAATGTGAGGCCCCCCAGTTATAAGTTGGTTTATAAGCCCCAGTAACTATAGTTATAAGTACTATAAACCATAGTTATTGGAGTTATAAACCAACTTAGCTATCTAGGGGGCCCCACATTGTACTCATAGTTGATAATCACCAAAAACCCAACAGTTAACTTAGATACAAATCAACTTGGCAATCATAAACCATTCTTTTTTAACCACTCCTGGGTCCAAGCAAGATGCACATGTCACCTCCCATTACCAACTTCATCAACGAAGAGCCATTGGATTTGACAAACCTGCCCACCAATTTTCTGCTCTACATAAATCGGCTTTCGAGATTTGATAGACACGTTGGCAACATCAATGGGGAACTTCAAAGTTGTACCGGGTGTTCTTTTTGACAATTTGGTGATGACCCTTGTTACCTTGTTGATGTTTTAATGGGCGCATCACCTTGTATAGTGTCTAATGAATGTATATGTATGTATGTATATATATATATATAAGATCTACACATTTATGTGGCTAAATTATGATAATTCACAAACTTGACACTGACCCATCAACTTACCCAAGTGTAAGTACATATCCATGGAGCATATGGGTATGTAATGGTGTATATGGAAAAATATATACATTACATCAACTTAGCCAACGATCTGGCACACACACAACGGCTATGCACCTTCGCCCAATCCTCCTTGAGCTCCAAGACCTGTGATCACGTTGTGGAACTTGCTGACACCGTGGTTGTGAGTTGGTGTGTACAAATGTATGTATATATAATAATAATATAATATACTGTGAATATATATATATATATAATTATATATAAGTACATATCATGAAACAATATGTATACACATGTAGACACGTATATATGCGTATATTGATATACACGTATAAAAATGCATACATATGTATACCTAGGATCTCATGCCGGCTGTAATTTCAGCCTGAGTCAGAATTCTAGCCTGAATGGGTTTTCGGGCAAAAAAAATAGCTTGCGGGCTGATTTTCATATTCGAGCAGTTTTAGCCAATTTTGGGTTGGAAAACCAGAGGCAAAAAAAAAAACACAATGAAAAAATCCAAAATGGAACATATGTTTCTTGTAAAGCATTTTGGTGAAAAGGAATCGGGCGTGATTTGGTGTGATGGGGGTTTGGACAACCTCAAGATAGTCTTGTAAAATGTGATTGTGCAAAATGATTCAACTTGGTATTTTTCATTGGGGTCAACCCATTATGTTCACAGACCCAACAGTCAACAAAACAGCTTCGGGCTAAAACAGTCTGCGTGAGGATGCAGGATATAAATATAATATACGCAAACCCTCTAAAGACGCACATAATGTGGACAGCGGATATCATACTCATGTTCATGTCGTAAAACTTGGCTCGTGCAAACTGGGCAGATGGCTCACCTTGCTCGCCAGACTTGCTGGGCCGAATGGTCCATTTCTACACAGTGGTGCCCAGCTAAGTTGATTTCTATGTAGAGTAACCATGGCTAACCAAGAATTGTTCTGTCTGAAACCATAAATTCTACAGATACCGTAGACTAGCAGACAGGGTTTTAAAAAGAAACAACTTGTATCTATGTGGCACCACTTTGTGAATTCATGGAACTTGGTCGTTGCCAGGTTGCTACAATTTGGCTAAATTGATAACTTGAGATGCCCAGTATGAAATGATGTTTGGGTCTGAGGATCATGAGATTTCAAACAAAAGGTTGAAATAGATTGAATGAATATTATTGAGACATTCCCTAAACATGCCTAATATAATATAATATTATATAATAGATACACCTAAAAACACGTAGTATATCATATGTAAGTGGCATATCAAACGTCTTTTGTTTTAAGATGAGCCAGAATCTGGCGCGTTGACCAGCCCTCAGAATAATTTGGGTACACAAAGACGGAGCATGTACGGCCGAAAGAAAAACTCGATATTTTATACATGGACCATTTAAAATCCCATTGATGTATACATTTATGAACATATATCAACATGTTTCAAGCTATCCACTCAACAATCCAGCCAGCAGCCATACCATGCCATGCTCCCACTCCCGAAACTTCGACGCTGCCTCGACCACCAAGCCAATTGGAACGCTGACCTGCGACGGCTCACCCTGGATGTGGAAAAGCCAAGGGAAAGGCCATGGTTTACCTAGGAAAACCATCTTAAAATGCTGGGTTTTCATGGGTTTTCGACATTTACAGTGAGTTTACCCATGTTTACCCCAACCCATTGATCAGAAACAAAAGGTGATTGAATGAGCTGATAGAACCGTGGCATGTTTATAAATCACATTATATGGTGCGTGATGACAGCTATATTATATGTTGCATAAATGTAGCTAGAGAACGGCAAACATGTATCGTATCGTGCATTGATGCGCTCCGAAAGATGCTCCAATAAGAATTGCGAGATAAACAGTCAAGACACAAGTACAAGTACTGGTGATTACACATCTCTGGTGTCAATAGTCCGGTATCCACAACTTTTGTTCCGGACAGCCCCTTTCGGAAGGCCTTGCGTCCCTTGAATCCAACTTGAATCGCCAGAATGTGGCTAAGTTATCGAAGTTGGTCAACCAAGGTTTATAGGGGATATAAGTATAGCATACTATAGTTAATGGTGGTTATAAACCAACAAACATAACCAGGGGGCCCGACCTTGCGTTTGTCTTAAGTATAAATATACAGCCCAGGGAGCAGTTGCCAAATAGTTTTCTCCAACTGGGCTTTACCATAGCAAAAACTGCCATAATGAGCTTGCAAACCATGGTTCATTCATATTTTTTGTGGGCGGTTCCCAACATGTTCAAACAAGCACATGTGAAATCACCGGCCAGAATTTGTTAGTATTGTTGGATTATAAACCATCCCAGATGCGAACCATTGTGCTGGAATATTTAGCTACATGGCTGGGCCATTCTTGGGGTAAATGTAGGTAAATATTCCAGCACCATGGAGCATATGGGCAGTGTAAACATGTTGGAATTGGGATGAGCTGCGGATACATAGTCCACTATTGTTAACCGAGATATTCATTCCCCCAGTCTACTGACAGGGAAAAACGACTGATTCTAATTGTTTGTCGTTTCACAATTTGGGGGTAAACCCCTGAATCAAAGAACTAACTAGTTAGATTTACCATAAACGTCCATAAATCCTATAGTTAAACTAGCTAGAAACCAATTTAGCCAAGATATATCAACTCTTTTCAACTATACATCTAATCCGTTGTGAAATCTCCATATTTAAATATTTCATGGTGAAATTCTCATTCTGGAAATCCATGGAAAATTCGATCAAATCAATTTATCTCTAATGGTTGACGGTTGAATTACGTTAAAATTCGATGGGTCGATAGTTTTATATTTTATTATTCCCATAATATCCCATTCTACCTATACTTTTTCTTGGTTCACTGCCTAATCCAACCCTTCACCTGCTCTGCACCTCCAACTTCTCGTAGACAGCGTATCCAGCGGATGCTTTCTCCTTGCAAGTGTCATCGGCTGAAAGGTGGTGTCCCCCAGTTTTTCTTAGGATTTATATAATCGTTTGAAATGGATTCAATTGGATTTCATGCGGTTCAACCAGCTGAACATGAGGATTTACTGGATTTGGATGGATTTGTCGTGGGATCTCATGGAATTTGAGACCCCAACCCCATCAACCCCCAAACGTATTTTTTTTTCAACCTTAACACTCCTGAAGGCGCTTTCCGTCACGACTCCTGAAGGCAAGGCGAGGCAACCAGGTCTTGCTCACAAAGCACTTGGCGCCAGACCCTGATTTCCGCAGGCTTCATCTACAGGAATCATTGTTAAGATGATGTCTACAGGTTCCCTTGGGATTCCGTCTTTCTTGGGATTCCGTGTTTCGGTTTCTGTGTCTACCTTGGGATTTTCAATGTTAAACTCAACACATAATTTGAACATCAAACATGGAGATGCAACCATCAAAATGCTTGGATTTTATTGGACCACAGAAATCGAATTTGGTTGAGCACTCAGAAAACTGGGACTTAAAGATCAAAATAGGGACGTAGCAAACAAATATATAAGATTATATAAGAATTTCACCAGCAAATGTCTCCATATTGCTGACTTTCCCAGGAAAATCTTTAGGAAAACAGGTTGTCTTACATGGGTATGGGTCAATACTCAATACCTATGTATATTGTATGTATATATAGGTACCACTATTTGGAGGGATGAAGATCCATTTACCAGCTATTTTGGGGTTCACCAAGGGTATAGAGTTTTGACCTATGGCAATATGTTCTTTTTGCTCGTGAAACCGGTTCAGGGACGGATGCTGTCATAGAGGATAGCCCCCTTCTCTCTCTATACCTATATCTATACATATTAAGTTGATTTGTAACTTTTATAACTAGACTTTACTCTAGATATGTTTTTAAGAAAACCTCTAGTCAATGGAGTTTATAAACCCACTAACATAAAACATATTGTTTTTTTTTAATGTGGGAATTATTGTCATTAGCCCAAACAAATGCTATAGGTTGGCCTATCATGTCCTTCCTACCAGTCATGGAAACTGGAGTCTTTGTGACTTTGGATGGTTTATAGGGTGAACATGACCTGTTTTACAGGCTACCCACCAGTTTTAGGTTCATCGTTCAACTTTTTTTTTTGCACAGCTAGAGATGTAAAAAATGTGTTTCTCACAGCATCCAGCCCTCGGCTGCCCATCCCAGGTCTCCCAGGTCTTTTGCCCCACAGCGAATGCCATTAATGCGGCCACAACATCTGCGACGGGGCACAACATTTCTCCACATCCAGCATTTTAAGCAAACGCATGGCTATCCCAAGCTTGGATTCGAGACAGCTGTTTTTTCGGAAGGTGGGCAACAAAAATACTGACCTCAGTCCAGTTTTGTTCAAAATGTAGCAAAACATGACAAATGGATCCCAAATTCAAGTTTATGGCGTTTGTTTGAAACCATACCCTGTGCCCTGTCATTGGTTGGAATTCTACTCCAATGCCTCGGACTTGAAGAATTTTTCAGAGGGCCCGTCTGGAAACTCACCATGAACCAAATCTGGATGTATTTGTCTACATTTGTCATCAGGGATCAGCAGTCCTCTGCGGTTGGATGTATGATTGTCAGTTGTTTCCGTATCGAATGGTGTAAACTTCTGAAGTCTAATACAGTCGGAAATTTTAACTAATCCCCTGACATGGGTTTTCCAAATAAACACATTCAACATGGACCAACCCAGGTGTGTCAATGGCAGTAGAGGAAAGGATTAACAACATCCAAAATTGATTTCAGTTAAGGCCTTGAAATTGATATTGTTTTCGTTTCATGTTTTGTATCCGGTCTGTTTTTTCCACGTTGGCGACATGTCCAGGAAAGATCAGATGAGCAGTGTTCATTTCCTGCTATTGGGCAATTGAGGGGGTTCCCAGTTCATGCACTACGTATATAATGATCACCAAACCCAGGCAAAGATGTACAACCCTCCCACTAGCCACCAATCAACCACCATTTAATGTCCATTTAAATCGCAAACATCATTGGGTCTTCATCCCACCCCAAATTGAACGGATTCATGAGACAAGTCTTTAGTTTCTCCAAATTGTTTTTTTGTGGCACGTCTGAAAGGGATGATGATTAACCCATGGATTTACATATTAAGAGCTTCCCTTTGTCCGGATGTGGAGATAACCATGCTACGTTTTTGGTTTTGTTTGGGTACTCATTCCAGCACTGGATTGTTTCAAGATAATTTAAATTTATCCAGGCATTTTTTTATCCATTAAGTATCTTTACGCGCTGACGCCGACGCCATCGCTTGCCCGAAAAATCAATGGCCACAACATGTACAATATATCTTAAGATTACTATTAATACATGTTAATCCGAAAAACATGATCATATAATCATGTTGGAATATTGATCAAACCATACGGATAAAATATAGATGCATGCAAAGTTTACCATGATTGCATACAAAGTGGGGTCTCTGTCTTGTTTTAACAACCATCTAACGCATCATGCTGATTCAATGTTCATCCATATCTGTGGCAACATTGGCACTTCGCCGTGCCGCAGTAACATACAATCGCGGCCCAAAGGGAATGAAGGCTTGGCAGCTCTTGTTGGATTGGCTCACGCCAGCCGGGCCGGTCTCTCCCGCGCAGCGGTGGGATTCTGCCGAGAAGCTCTGTGGGCCAGGACGGTAGCCACGGATGCCAGATTCTTACCCATGGGGGGGGTTATCCTGATTGTTCCTCATCATTACATGCCAGATTTTTCCCCATGACCCCTGAAACATACAAATCATTACCATTTAGGTTGTTTTTTTTTGGTGGGGGGCATCCTGCCCCGCTCATCATCATTACATTACGACAATGACTCGCGTTTGACCGTATCTTTACCATCAAGGTATATTGCCAAATGCTCATTCATTGTATGATTATACATTGTTTACTTGAGGCTGAAGATTTCTGGGATTTTCCCACCTCCCAGTCCCATTCAGATCGCTGGATGCGGAAGCAGAGGAAGTGTCCGCGATATTCCGAGGTGTTGCTTCGCAACGTGGATCCGTTGCAACATATGTTGGAGCAGTGGAAAGAACAACATCATGGGCAAAAGAGGAGATACCTTAAATACCCTCAAATCTGTCAGCACAACTATCTAAAAAGACTGTACATGCACGATTTCTGAATAAAACTGTGAAGCAGGAACAAAAGTGAATGGGCAATAGTTTTCACATCAGCTGCCCACAAGTGATGTGGATTCCTTTTCGCAAGCATGACTTTTGAGGTTGCTATTACTTGCCCTCAAACATTGCCAGGCTTTTTCCATGGATTGATTTAAGGACAAGCACACAAGAAACCAGCTGCTTGGTAATTATCAAGTTTGAAAACAAAGCCTGCTGCTGTGTTGTCTTACACCAAGGCTGGGATGTGGACATCCTAAATGGTGACATGAACGACAGGTCTTGTGGCTAGTTAGTGCGTAAATACAATTATGAAATACCCCACATGAATGAGCTGGGTGCAGGTATGCAAATCATGGAAAGTATCATGGAGCTTCCGCTTGAACTGTGCCTCTTGATTTCCCACTGCTCCTGTGAAAGCTAAAACTACAGCCACAATGCTTCTAAAATGATCTCCTGCGATCCAGTCACAAGCGCTAGATGATAGATCTAACTTTTAGTGGGATACGCACTGTTTATCTTTTATTAATTCCAGAAACAAAAGATCGAAGTATGGAATACGTGAAAACAAAAACAACAAAAAAACGAATGGGTGCAAAAAAAAAACACCGTCTTACGAGGTTTTCCTCCTCATCTTCAACTGTTTCGCAGGGGTCCCATGATCCTCGACGAGATGAAAAACCACGGCAGTGGCATGTCAGGACAGGAATTTGTCACCATCCAATCATCCAATGGGCAATTGGTTGTAAGGCAATTGTCACCTGGCATATGAAACCATGGTAAATATATGAAATATCTGTTGCATATCAATCAATTGCTGCTAAGTCAATAAATCGTCGACTAGTTTGATCAAATAACAATCAGATGTTGGGACTCAACAGTGAGGCAGGACTACCCTCAATATTTCAGCCTATGAACATACACCGGGGGGGTCTTGCCAGTCGTTTTATAAACATAAAATTGTTTTCACTATGAAATGACTAGGCGCTGCTTATAAAATGAGTGGCCCCAACCCAAAACAACACATAAAACACCATATTTTGAGGGGGCCTGCCCCCAGAACATCTGGAAATTGCCCCATAAAATCTCTATAAAATGACTCGTTCCCTTTCCAAATGGGGTCAAGGCACAAGTCGACAGATTTCAGCACCTCAATTAGATTCAAAACGTCTTCTCATTTCTTCACTTACTTTGTTTCCAATGCCGCCCAGTGCCAACCCTGACCTTTCAATGGGCCATTTTGGAATAGCATGGGCTACTTGTATGATTTCCAAGTGCTGCCACCAAAAAAGGTTGGCCTCAACCTTTCAACCCACCATGAAATTGGCGCTTGCTTTTGCATTCCTTGATTTTGCTTCCAATGCATCCAAATGCCAGCCCTGGCCGCTCAATGGGCCATTTTGGAATAATGTGGGCTATTTGCATGGTTTCCAAGGGCAACCGCTATAAAATGGCTGGCCTTGAAATTTGTCATCCTTTTGCATTCCTTGATGTTTCCAATGCCACCAAATGCCAGTCCTGGCCTTTCAATGGGCAATTTTGGAATAGCGCAGGCTACTTGTAACATGTCCACGGCGCAGCCACAATAAAATGTCTGGCCTCACTCAACCCACCAACCCAACATGAAATTGGTGGCTGGATTGGGCTCCAAGTCTTCCAAGCAAGGCTTGCCAGCATCTCCATTTTTTTGCATTCCTTTAGTTTGGTTCCAATGCCACCAAAGGCCAGTTCTATCTAGCCATGGCCTTTCAATGGGCTACTGTGTTTTAATGTGGGCTACTTGCACAATTTCCCAAACCCAGCCACTATAAAATGGCTAGCTTCAACCCACCAACTCAATATGAAATTGGTGATTGGGTTGAATTCCCAGCTTTCCAAAGAATTTCAACCCAAAAGGATGGCAAGTGCTGGCTCAATCACCAATTTCATGGTGGGTTGAAAGGTTGAGGCCAGCCATTTTATAGTGGTTGCCCTTGGAAATCATACAAGCAGCCCACGCTATTCCAAAATGGCGAATTGCAAGGCGAGGGCTGGCATTTGGAGGCATTTAAGCAAAATCAAGAAATACAAAGAGATGGGTTGCCCATCTTCCGTAAGCATGTCTTCACATGGCACAGGGCTGGGCTCCCTTTCGGAGGTTGTGCCCCCACCCGAGGCATCTTTAAATCAAATGATCACTGGCTGCGGATAGGAACAACCTGGATCATGGCTGCACTGCAAAAAACTGAACAAATCTCGACAGATTTCAGCTACAACATTAAAATCACTATAAAATGGGGTGTGTGACCCCCTGAAGGGCTGCAGCTGGAGGTACATAAAACAAAATATAGCTTGCCTTGACCCCTCTCATTTTATAGAGGATATGTTCATGGGTATAATATTTCCATATTTCCATGGAGGTTGAAACATACTAAAACGACCCAACATGCAATGAGATGAAAACTTTGGGGTGAATCGGCCATGAATTTGCCTTACTGGTGCGTTTTACGTAGGGTTGCTGGATGGGTTGCTGGGGGTTGCTGGGATTATTGATAGTTAGCCGGTGGATCATTCCCGAAAATTCCCTACGAACTAAGCACAAGTAAGGGGTCTCACTATAGATTCCCCAAATGGTGGATTTTCCATTGGAAAATGAGCCAAATATTCTTAAACAAACCCAGGTTTAGCACAAGTAAGTTGCTCACCGACTTGCAAGTCATCGAAGTCTGACACTGCCCTCCCAGCCTAGAAAGTCTGGGACGAAGATGGGGATCTTCAGCGGTATATCATAACAAGAATAAATAATAACATGTTAGAATCATTACCCATAGGATCCATGTATGGTATATATGCTAACATTGGGGGTATATTAATGGTAAATGTTACCATATATCGCATACATGGATCCTATGGGTTATTGTTAATTGCTACCCCTATTTGACAATTCTTATTATTACTGTTTATTATTGTTGTAATACCCTCTGGTAAACCTCTACATAACTACGGAAAATCTCCATCTTTAATGGCTAAATCCACTATTTCCATGGCATTTTTTAATGGCAAACTGTTTACCAGAGGGTAAATCACCATCGAATCACCATTTATTTCATGGTATCCATCCCATGAAACCACCGTATTTTTCCCAACAAATCACCATAGATCCACCAGAGGCGCCGGATCCGACAGATCGAGTTCGTTCGCGCCAGGTCATAGTGGCGAAGCCGCTGGTGCCGAATTACCAACATTTACGGCAGCTTATAATGTGTGTATATATCTATATATCCATATATATATAATGATGTATGGATATAATATTTAATATTTAAGGATAATGGATATACTATATAGCTATATAAATGGATATATGGATATAACATATAATATTTAAGGATAATGGATATACTATATAGCTATATAAATGGATATTTGGATATAATATGAAATATTTAAGGATAATGGATATACGATATAGCTATATATATATATATATATTTGGATATGTGGATATAAAATATACTATTCTAGGATAATGGATATACTATATAGCTATATATATATATGGATATATGGATATTATATATAATATTGAAGGATAATGGATATACTATATCGCTATATAAATGGATATGTGGATATAATATGAAATATTTAAGGATAATGGATACACTATATAGCTATATAAATGGATATATGGATATAATATATGATATTTAAGGATAATGAATATACTATATATATAATAAGGATAACTGATATAATATATAGCTATATATATATACATATATATATATATGGGTATGTATATATAGATATATGTAGGTATTTACCAACTATTGTCCAATAATTTTCCGTATGTGGAATGACCCAAATGTGGATACATATTGTAGCATATGATATGATAATATATATATATACACTATATTCCAAATGTTCTACATATTTTTGGTGGTAAACGTTGAGAAATATTGCACCATGGCGTTTTTTTAGAAACTATTCTATGGAACATATGGCAAATCTACTCAATATCTTGCCAGAAGCAAACAAACTTGTAAGCTCAGCAGTATCCAACCCCGTAGTTTCCAGTGCCAAGCCTGATATGTTTCTCCATGAAGTTCATCCTGCCCCGTTGATCTCAAACATGAGTACTGGTGGTTTCAAGTCGCGCGAAGAATATGGTTCATTTCCCATAGGATCCATGTATGATATATATGGTAACATTTACCATCAATATACCCCCAATGTTAGCATATATACCATACATGGATCCTGTGGGTTTTGGACCATCATCACACAAATACTGTTAATGGAAGAAATCTGAAAACCAGTTAATAATGCCTCCTTCCTATTACTAGAACTCCCCCCCTCCCCCCCAAAAAGAAAGGATTGGTGTGGCACTTCCGTTTTTTTTTGGTTGGTCACAATTGGATTCTTAATTGTGGTAATTGAGAAACAATAGGAAATCAGGATGGTGAAACAATGGGTTAAACCCCCTATTAATGAAAATAGAATGATACCTGGAGGTTTTTTATTAGGGTCCCATCTCACAAGTTTTATCTTGTATTTTTATTATTAAGATTTTCATTGGAATATTAGGGGAAAGCTTCGAAATCCAGTTTTTGGCAATATTTTATATAGATTTTGAAAAGGGATTTAATCAAAATTGAAATCGAGTTTTTTTTATCTTTATTAGGGTTTTCATCGGAATATTAGGGGCACCCTAGTACAAAATACCCCCTAATATAATCAAAATAGATCACCGTGTTTACCATTTGGGGGGTCCGCCCCCCATTTTCGTAATAGGGAGAGAGGATTAGGTGGTTTCTCCCATTATTTATAGGTTTTCTACCATCCCAGGTGGTGCAGGATTTCTTCCATCCACAGGCCTCCAAAGAATCGGGGTCCCATCATTGTCCCTGTAAATTCCATGGATGGAACGAAACGATTGAAAGCACCTATGACTATATCTCAGGTGAGCAAAATAGTCTACCAGTCGCAGCTGAAAATTATGTGGATCATTCTCCCAAACGGTTTTTGTTTGCTTGTACCTTCTAGCAAGCATATAAACAGCTATGGACAATTCCATGGTTTCCCTTGGAAACGATTGCAAATGGTCGATGTGACATATCTATGTTCGTTTTATTTCAATAGGTAACAAATATTTCATATGGTCACAAAGCTGAAACAAGGCCTAAAAATGGGGATTATTTCCCTTGCCTTAACATTTATTACCCTCCAGTAAATGTTCATAGACCCTGGCAGACACGGGTTAAAAGACTAGTTTCCACTAAAAATTAGGGAATTAGGTGTTTTATGGTGTTTTCGTTTTCAGGGTCTATGTTAATTTACCAGAGGGTATATATATATATATATATATGTATATATATATATATATATATATATTTGGGGATATATGACGTACCTGACTGTTTGGGATTATAATTATATATATATATACACACATAGATATTTTGGGATTCCACTTACTGGAGGGTCACACTTTCTTCTCACCAGCGAGTTCTATCTGTACCAACGGCTTCACCAACGTTTTTTGTCTGTGGCGTCAGCACATGGACCTGGCGCCGGATGGTTATCTACTGGGAATGTTAAATAATCATATACCAACAAAAATAGTTGTTTTGTTTGGATATAAAATACATACTATATAATTTCAATATATGCATATATAATGATACATATATATATATATATATATATACTCAGTAAATAATTTTAAATCTATGTACATGTGAAATTGCATGAAATTGCACTATCACCCATGGGATCTTGAAATGATTGCATTTGTTTTGCTTATCGACGGTTTTTAACATTGTTAATTAAGGGAGTAATAACCACAAAACGGTGGGCTCTCAGGAACCCCCTTTCACAATCATCCAAGTTTATGGGTCCTTCCAAAGGGGAAACCCATTTCTTGCGGCACCCAAATGAGTTGAGGAACGCCCAAAGATGGCATATGTTTGGTATGTAATGTACTTATAATATGTCGCACATGGATGCATATGGTGCTTGCTCAAAATGTGATCTCTGTTAAAAGGTCTTGAATGGTCCTTGAAATGAAATTGATTTTGTACTCAAACGTTAGATATGTTTTATGGTTATATGCTGTCAGGACCCGTTACAGTATCTTCTGCCGGTATGTATGCATGTTTCCAGTGACATTAGATTTGTTTGATGAATATCGGTCTCATAAGAACACAAACACAAGATTGTGGACGTTTGTCCACAGAAAAAAAAAAACATGGACATAAAACAAGCCATTCTGCTAAAGGTACTGATAGTTCTCAGGGAACCAAAATTAATACATATTCACCAATCTAAACAACAGTGACTTTAGAGTCGTTGCTACCTGTCATGGTGAGGTCGTGGTGTTGTGGCTAGAATTTGCACAGATTCAAATCCCACTCAGATATCCTGTTCGTGTCCTATCAATTAATCAAAACATACTAAAACACTGTCAATATCCCAATTCATGTGTATATATATATATATGAACACACACATATATATATATATATCCCATGATATCACCGTTAATACCTAACATACACATGGATACACATTGATATGGCTACCATGACCCCAAGACATATTGCCTGAGGCCTCTCTGCCTCCACTTGGCATCCCCACTGAGTGGAACTTGCAAAATCTGCGCTGCAGCCAACGGAGCTGAGTGCATGTTGTGGCTGTTGCGCATATCATTAAAATCAACTGGGATTGAAACAAAGAGACCAGATGGATATGATGGATATAATCAACAGAAATCAGATTTAACTAGCAAAAAAAAATGTTCAGCTAAAATACCGAGGCTGATGGTTTCTGAATGTGGAAGTGACATGTTCACGACTGTTTCATTTTTCAGGGGAAAAGGCATGTTTCAGTCATCTGGGATCCAGGACTTGCAGACCTAGACTGAGGCCAAGTCTTTCAAAAGGACTCACCTTTGCATGAAAAATCCTCTTTGTGGAGATTTTTCCAAGCTAAAAGCCCAAAAAGTTCGGGGATTTCCCAGCGGCCATATCATTCCCATGCAGTCAGCACACCTTTTGGAGCTAAAGCAGGTTGGAAAGTCCTCTAAGACTCTAGGAGCAATGCCAGATATAAAAAATATACATGGGCTGCAACTATGGTTATTAACCACCTAAAAAAAATAAGTAAGCATCATTATATAATACAATATGGTTTATGTTCTTCATAAGCACCCCGAACCATGGATGTATCATGATATATCACATTATATCCATGGTGATATATCCATGAAATAGACTAAAACTGCTGGCCGCTGTGCCTCCTCGCGTAACGAGAGCACCACTGAAATGGCACGCTCCAAGTCCTGCTTCTGTGAAACAATGAAAAACATGGGAAACAATATGGGGAAAATGAACCACCAAAAATGGAGATTGTATAGATTATGCAATTATATGAGATGGGGGAAAATGAACCAAACATGGAGATTATATGTATGATTATATAATAATATATGGGATGGCAGCTGGGAAGTGCCCGTTTCCTAGCCATGGAGATTTTTAACTAGCTGGGAAAATCAATGAGTTCGATATAGATGATATGTCCGGAATTTATGCTGTAAATGTGCTATCCAGAATTTTTGATTGATTATGAACGGACAGCACTCTTGGGTTGGCTCCTCTGAACCCCAACAAAAATTTGCAGCGAAAACGCATGGGCTCACCCCTCTTCCTTAGAAAAACAGTTGCATTTCTGGTGGGTTACATCGATTAGATTTGTTTTTGCGAAGTATATAAGTATATCCATCTTTCCCAAAATGAGAGGTAACCTTCAACCCCAAAACAAGGATTTCAATCTTTTGAGTTTTTGGTTTCTATTCATTTCAAGGATTTTCCAAATAGGCTTAGGAGATTCCCAACTATGTATCCACTTAACATATGGGTTTCAAAGACAATCCTGGTTGGTGGTTGACCTACCCCTCTGAAAAATATGAAAGCCAGTTGGGATCATGACATTCCCAACTGAATGGAAAGTCATAAATTTCCATGGTTTCAAAGCACCAGCCAGAATCGAATATGACTTACTTACGCATGATTTTAGGGGGGCCCAGGGGGCCGTCCCATCTCTTTTCTTCGCGCACCTGAGAGCGCAACGCACGCCTCAAGGCACAACGCGGGGTCATTGGGAAATCATGGCTGGGAAATCCACTTTCTGAATAGATTCGTGTTCATATGGGAAAATCATTACTATAAATGGGAAAATAAATGGCTCATCAATGTAAGTTCAGTTTTCAAAGAATTTGCTATATGATGCTATATAAGTATTTGTATATATAAATGATTATAAATGTATATCTGCTTGGTGGTGCAATTTCACCATCTTGAAAAATGATGGAGTGAGTTCGTCAATGGGAAGGATGACAACCCATATATGAAATGGAAAAAACACATGTTTGAAACCACCAACCAGATAATTTTTCCTCTTAATTAAAATATCTTCAAAACATATGCTGTGTTTGGGGTATATGCCATGTTCAGACACGCCCATTTTGCGCCAAATTTTGGGTGTCCCATACATTGTTTTTCCCCCGTGATCCACGTTTGGGACTCCAACTCCCTAGTCACATCGTGGGGGTTTGGGCACATTGTTTTTGACCCTACCTATATTGCCAAATATCAGTGTGCGATATTCTCACCTATTTTTGTTTAGCAACGTTTAGCTTCCAAGTAAACCAATGTGTATACTGTTTTCTATAAACTTTCATTAGACATTGGATACATATATCAAGTCAAATCATGATACTTCCCGGGCACATGTAGGACAGCATCTGGGCGGGCTATACTTCTTTACTTCGCGTTAATCAATGATCGATTTGAAAGATTTGCGGTGAATCCTTTAAAAACAAACTAAGCAACCTAATTCAGTAATAAACACAAAAAAAAACATCACAATTCCCAGTAAATTGGGTAGTATAGTAGTACAACCCCGCAAACTAATCATCAAACAACAGGGGATCTAGAACGTAGCTATTGCTCAACCACAAATAAATCAAAGAAGTGCCAAAAATAAATCAACATCTGCCAAAACTCTCACGTGCTGAGACCCAATTCGAAGCTCCAACTGCTCCCAACTTTTATAGGGAAACCCCATTTCATAAACCATCCCTAAATCACCTTTTTTTTCTGGGTGTTTTTTCGGTTTATGGCATGGGATTTCCCACATTAACCATGTCAAACTTATTTGATATTATCCCCATTATTCATCATCATTAACCATGAATTAACGATATTTATCATTAACCAATATATAAAACCCTCTGGTAAACCAACCAGAAGCTAACTATGACTATAGAACATGACCCATTTATACGTACCCTCTGGTAATTTAACATATGGAACATCACCATTTATAGTGAATTTTCCCATGAAACATGGTGATTTTCTATAGTTATATGTTAGTTTACCAGAGAGTAGTTGTTTTTCCATCTTTTTTGTGAGTTTACCAGAGGGCTGCCCCATGACTCCACCCATGACCGCAGGGACCGGGCCATAAATCTTCCGCCGCGGCCACGCAGAGGAACTGCAACTCCCAGGCGTGAAGGTCCTGCCAAAACGGCCATTTTTTCCAAGAAACATGGTGATTTTATAGGATATCCAGGATTTTATCCAGGATTTTATAGGATATTTATGTATTATCCAACAAAACCTGCCAGGTTCCAACAAGGATATATAATGATGTAATGATGTAATCAAGGACATGTATGGTGAATTAATGATTAATGGATCTGTTTCTGTATATATACATATATGTGCATGGAGAAAGAATAGATAGAATAGAGAGAGAGAGTATCATTTACATGTACTCTGTGACTCTTTATGATGTATATTTATAAAGAAAAAATATATAGAGAGAGAGAGAGGAAACAAAATCATTATCTACATATACACAATATACATACAGAATACATATCGTACGATGTAAGACCATCAAACAAAAACAGTCGCAGTGACAAGTAAATGATAAACATTGCTAGTCTTGGATGGGACACTGCCCCCTGAATCACTAAAAACAAACGGAGTAGTTGAATGTAAGACTCCATTCAAAGCCAGAAAACGGATCCACGTCCTTTTTCCCTACCAGGCGTTAACCAGTCAAATGCCATTGTTAGTACGGAGATGTACGGGGTTACCCTCTAGTAATCAAACATACAGTGCAATGATTGTCACATTTTAATGTCCATCTATTAGTTTACAAACGATTTATGCCCTATTCAGTTCAACGATTTTCACATTGCAATGTTCGTTTATATATAAATGATTTCCCAGCCATGTTTGATGTTTTGCTTTTTTGGGTTTTATAGGAAGATATACTTATGACATAACTTGTTTGTCTATATGGATCTATAAACCAATATCAGTGGATGGGCCTCAGCTTCATAGCCGTACTCCTGACTGACTTCAATGGTATGAATATTGAGATTTTCCATGGTATGATGTCCAAGGTCCATGTTTGCAGATATCCATAGATATCCTATATCTACAAGGTGGTGCCCCATAGTTAGCTAAGTTGGTTTATAACTCCCATAAATATGGTTTATGGCAGATATAACTATAGTTAATGGGGTTTATAAACCAACTTATAACTGGGGGGCACCATCCTGTAAGGCTTCCGCGATGAACTCAATAATTATACGACCCCCGACTAATAAACCGTTGTTGAATGACACCCAAATGAGCCTCTTAAACAAGTAACAACTCATATCCAGCGTGGAAACAACAAACTGGATTCATAGATCCTCAGGATGCTGGCCGTTGAGGATTCTCACGTCCCCCCAGCCGAAGGATGTTCAACGCTGCGAAGTGTTGTATGAATGAATGCAAATATATATTACCTAAATGTCGCTCCGGAACTCGGCGAATAGTACAATAGCGTCCCCATCATATCATACTTAATCCGTATTACAATTATATATATGTATACATCAATACATATCATTGTTCAAACATCCCTGAATATCCCAATTGTATCCATATACGCCAAGGTGCTGGCATATTTACCTACATGACTGGGTCATCTGTGCAGAAAATGTTGGCACATATTCCATGCAGCATTTGGAGATGATTTTCTCACCAAAAATCAAAGTCCAAAAAAACAAATCTAGTTTACCCTCCATCAATGGATTGGATTAGGGGAAAATTTACAGGAAAGTCCCATATTTAATGGAAACATCTATGGTTTCCTGTAGATTTTCCCTTAAACCAATCCATTGACTCCAGTAATCAAACATGGCAACTGACAAGCCATTGCTTAATATCGTTTAGTTCGATGGTTTTCCCAGACCCAAAGGTGTCTGTCAGATTGCCCAGCCACGTTTGACTTGGAGACCGGGCGAGATTGGATGTTTATCCAATGATTGCTTCAAGCATTACCCTCTGGTAAATTAACATAGCGAACTGGAAAATGGTCCATTTATAGTTGATTTACCTATTAAACATTGTGATTTTCCATAGCTATGTTCGTTTACCAGAGGTGAATCCCGATATATGGCCCTTAAATATCAACATACAGTATATCCCCATAAAAATTGGTTGCTATCCTCAAAAATTGCATATACATTATATATACATTATCCCTTTGTATGTCCCAAATATATCACCAAGATATCCATGTCCGTGGATCATATAGCTTTAGTGATATACTGGAGATATATTGAATATTGAATACATATGTATATATATATATATATACGTATATAATTATATATAAATATATATTTATATATGGTTTCCTAAAATGATGGTACCCCCAAATCCTCCATTTTTTCATAGGATTGTCCATGAAAAACCATCCAGCTATTGGGTAACCCCATTTTAGGAAATCCCCATATATCACCTCCATCTTTAGTGATATCTTGGGATGCCTCACACCTCGCTGTCCTGTGGATCTAGCGCTTCATCCTCGGCTGAGAGGCACTCTCCGTCGAGACCGAGACCTGGAACGGGCTCTTTTTCGTCTGGTGGAAAAAATGGCAAGAAAAACTTGGGCAAATAGACCAACAACTGGCAAATTGATGGACATTGATCGTTTTCATGAACTTTGATTTCATGAATCCATCAAATGATGGTTTATATATTGATGGAACATGCATTTTTTGATCTCCAAGTTGGAAAAAAAATACTTAATTCATTACCCAGTATAGCCATTCACCATTTGTTTTTTCCGATTGGGGTTGTTTCCCTCTGAAGTTGGTGGCTGGGAGACCCAAGAGATCCCAAGTGTCGCAACGGCAAAAAAAAACAGGGATTTCTTCACTTACCGAGACACGTACGTCATTCAAATAGCTGGTTGGTTAATTTACTGTTAATATTAATGGTTATTATATATGGTTAATGATGGTTCATAATAATCTGCTTGGTGGTTTCAACCTAGCCCTCTGAAAAATGATGGAGTTCGTCAGTTGGGATGATGACATTGCCAACTGAATGGAAAGTCATAAGATTCATGTTCCAAACATTTCCAAACCACCAACCAGCTAGATCCAACAAGTAAGTCAAATCCCAAAAGAATACTCTTCGACCATCTAAACTCTAACGATGCCATTTTAAGTGTTGGATTCTCTCTCAGCTGACCGTGAAACGTTAAACGACGAAGAACCCCCACGGTGCGAAACGGTGCGAAGGGGGCACTGAGATCGGAGTCACTGCAAGAACCGCCGGCAGTCTCCTGGAGCCGGAGAAGGATTCACCGGTGAAATGAAGAAAGCTGGTGTCCCCCGAGCTGGGGGGATTTTGCTTCCCCGGCGCCCCCCAAAAAATAAACCAAACCGATGTTTTGAAAAAGCTCTGAAAAACAAAGGCAAAAACCTGGTTGCCCAAATTTCCCGAATGCTAGATGAACCAGATTGGAGGAACAAAATCGCTTCCAGCAAATCCAGAAGTAGTACGTGTACTGCGTTTTGCACCAAACATGGGTGCAAAGATGGGAAAACTCCAACTAACCTGAAATTCTTCATTTTCAAAAGGAAATCCAACCTGTTTTTTTTGTTCTTCATGGTTTCTGGTTGGTGGTTGAGCCCTACCCCTGTGAAAAATATGAGTTCGTCAGTTGGGATGGTGATTCCCAATATATGGAAAAATAAAAAATGTTCGAAACCACCAACCAGGTTTGTTTGGAAGAAACAGCTAGTAGTCACCATGGCCCTGGCCTGGCTCCCCGCCTGTGAGAAAAAATGGCCGGCTTCGGCGCCGTCCGCACTACCGGGTCCTGATGCGCGCAGAGCGTCGAGTTCGATGATCCACGGAAAATCCTAGATTTGTGGCACTTGAACATGATGATCATGTCCAATAAATATCACATATATATAATTATATATATAACAATAATATATATATATATATTTCAATGTAGAGAGAGAGAGAGCTCTAATAATCAAATGATATCTAATTAATGACAATGTCATTTTGTCCAAGTGAGACATGATGTCATGATATCCCTATATTCTTCTGAACAACTTGGAGATCTTCTATTGCCAGGACAGAGCATATCTGCGGCGAAGACGTGGATCACCATGAATTGCTATGGCTACTCCAGTCACTGGAAAAAGGAACTTACCCTCCGGAAAACTAACAATTTGCCATAGTATAGATGGCCAATGTAAAATAGATCATGTACCTATTGAAACCTGTAATTTTGGATAGCTTCATGTTTGTTTAGCGGAGGGTCAACAATCAAATCCAATGGCTCTTGCGGGTCCCGCTCCGCCGCTCCTGCAGTGCTTGTAGTGCTGCAGGCACTACTCACCCCCTGTCCTGAGATTGGCAACGCAGAGCCCAAAGATGGACCCCAGTTGTAAGTAACATTATTTTTTCGAAAATGTTGTTGTGTATTGTATATATATATGTATTAAATTAATCTTTATATAGTATATATATATATATATTATAAATATAATATATATATATATCATTCTTCATACACCAATCCAAATTAGCAGAGGTCGTATTCAGACATAGATTTATTTAAGTATTCCATGTTTTTTTCGGAAGTTATGGTCCATCACCGCAACGGTCACCAGGTGTCGATCGGTCACCAGGTGTCTCTCAGTCACATCCGAGGCTTTCTCGGCCTGAGACAGGAACGGGACTCACGTCGACCCGTTGTCTTAAACGATGCTGGAGAGCGCCGGGGGGTGAACCATGATCATTGCAAGATTAAGAAAGACATGACATGTATATATATATATATGATACATTATATATATGTACATGTACAATGGATGTAACCTGGTATGCAAAACTCTGCTGGGCAAACAGAAATTAGGTGTTCAGCACTTGTGAGAGACCAGCTGGTTAGCGGTTTCAATCCCAAACGAGTGTTCGTCATATCCATCGAGGCCTAGCTTAATGATGGAAGTCCCATTCCCCCAGGTTTGGCACACCACTCCCATGAAAAACTCTGGTTCTGGAAAATTGATGAAAAAATCTGAAAATGTGGGGTGCCAATCATGTTGGTTCCTAGAAATGGTTGATGGAAACAAGATCAGGAAACTTTTTATAGTCTATAGTCTATATATATATATTTTTCATGGACAAAAATAGGGTTCCCTGGAACTTTACCCTGAAACCGATCCATGGATCTGTAGAATTTTCTGGACCTCCAGCTATGATCAACCCGTTTTCAACCGACAGACCCATCGACAGTGGATGCTCACCAGTTCTTATGCGATTCAACTTGATTAAACAGCCACCAAAACATGCAACATCATGAATATTATGCCTTATGCAAATACATCTTTGTGCACCTATATTCTCTATTATACTAATTAATATATATATATAATACATAATGATATATATATAATACATAATGATATATATATATATATATATATACATCAATTGCACTCAAAGTGGCACCTTGGACCACCTGAGCACTTGGCCAACCAACTGGACCACCTGAGTTAACCACCTCCAAGCAAACAACCCATGGCGCCGCATAACTTCGTGACTCCGCCTGGGCTGTGAAGAAATCATCCTTCTGTTTGGAGTCGGATATTGAAGCGAAGTGGATCAGTCAGTTTTTTTTTGTTTTTTATGTTGGATATGTACAATGTTGTTCCCCGCAGTAATAAGTTTGTTTATAAGCCCCATTAACTATAGTTATAAGTACAATAAACCATAGTTATTGGAGTTATAAACCAACTTAGCTATCTAGGGGGCCCCACATTGTAAACATATCTGATACCAATATTATACCTTCAGATTTTTTTTCTGCGTTCTATATTCGAATCAGGTGTATCAAGCAGCAATTGTTTTTTTCCTTTGTGGGATATTGAAATGTCTGGTTTTTGCACAAAACAAACTACTTTGCGATTGAACAAAAACCTTTGGGGGGGCCTGGGGTGTATGCCGCTGTTTGTACCGGAAAATAAACTCTGGCTACATCTCGGGAAAAATTGGGAAAACGCAGGATATGGTTCTGCTGTTCATTCATGATTGACCCATGAATCAACGTTCATGAAAGCCAACTATACTTGGCTTGGTTTAGGGGAAAATCCTCAGGATACCCTCTGGTAAACGTTTACATAGCTATGGAAAATCACAATTTTTTGATGGGTAAATCCACTATTTCAATTTCTATGGTCATTTTCCATAGCTACGTTATAAATTACCACAGGATACCATATTCTTCCATTCTTGCCATATCTGGGGCGGGTTCCTGTAAATGTTCCCTTCAAAGTCTGAGAAAAGGATCGCAGCTTACCCTTTTTGATCTTGGAGCGCAGGTGATACTCCAGAGCCATGGAAAAGTGCATAATCATCAGAAACACACCGTGGCTGATACTACAAATCATTGGGTATAAACCCCATATGATCCATGTGGCTGGAACATTTATCAAGATTTACCTTCAAAATGTCTCAAATGTTGGTCAATATTTCATGCATGCAGCATATGGGACCTGGGAACTATTCCTAATGAAGTTTGAATTGAAACAACTATCCGTAAAAGTGTATGTCCAACAGTATATGTTACATCTGATGTATACCAGTAGATAGTGTACTCTACAGCTGTCGATTTACCCGTTGTTGTTCCCGCTTCGAAATCTGCTGCGCTCCACCCTTTTTTTCAGCGGTGCCTGTGGCAAACCCACAGGTTTCCCCTCAACATGATCTACAAGTCGTGGCTTCTCCACATTTTTTTTTGTATGTTTAGAGCAGGGTAAAACATCATTTCCCATATATATAATTAATTCCCATGTATTATCACATCATGTTTCTATCTTTATTGGTTATCCCATCTATTTTTGTCGGAATTATTCCTATTCATTTCTATGAATTCCTGTGTATTCCCATATTATGGTTGGTTACCTCATCTATTACTGGTTGGTGGTTTCAACCTACCCCTCTGAAAAATGATGGGAGTTTGTCAGTGATGATGAAATTCCCAAGATATGGAGTTCGTCATTTAAAATTCCATGGTTCCAAACCACCAACCAGTTGCTATTATGTCTATTTTTCAAAATGGCCATTGAAATAGTGAGTTTTCCCACGAAAAAATGGTGGATCTTTCCATAGTTATGTTAGTTTTCCATAGTTATTGACCAGCCAGTTGCTACTGTAGGTTTCCCGTTTCCCATGGTTTTCCTTCCCGGGGGAGAACTTTTTTCGCGAAGTTCTCGCTCCGCCTCGAGCAAGAGCGACTCCACTTCCCGCTGGAGCAGCGCCAAGGAGTACCTGCAGGCAGGCTGTGGAGAAAAATACCAGGATTTCGTGGGATTTTAATGGGATTTTAATGGGATTTTAATGGGATTTTAATGGGATTTTATGGGATTTTAATGGGATTTTATGGGATTTTATGGGATTTTATGGGATTTTATGGGATTTTAATGGGATTTTAATGGGATTTTATGGGATTTTAATGGGAATTTAATGGGATTTTAGTGGGATTTTAATGGGATTTTAATGGGATTTTATGGGATTTTAATGGGCTCTTATGGGATTTAATGGTATCTAATAGGATTTAATGGTATCTAATAGGATTTAATGGGATTTGAGATGATTTGAGTCCTCCCGGTGATGTTTGTTGGCGTAAATAATCCAATCACACATCATTAAACCATAAAAATAAATCTTGATATGTCCAAACATGTCCACGACAAATCAAATCATGAGACTTATGAACCAACTTAGCCAACTATGCGGCCGCACCACCAGTACAACGTCCAATGTTGCCAGCGGTTTCAGCAGGTTGATTTACTGCTATAATTGACCTGAACTGACTGTAATTATAACTGCTGGACATTCTATATCTGGATTTGGGAATCTTATAGAAGAACACTTCGGCCACTATATAAAGCACATGACACAACTTCAGAAGCTAATTCATATCTAATTGTGAGAACATATATGGTATTCGTAAAACCTATTGTTGGCCATTTCAGATCTACATTTAAGCAAAACACCATTCAGGAACATGTCTCAAGAACGCATTCGCCTCATCTTTCTGGAATAAAATGGTAAACGAGGTATTGTCTCCTGGATTTGCAGGGTTTACCTCCCACATCTAAGTTCGTAAATCAATCCGTTGATCCAATGAAAATAAGTCTCTGGGTGAAAAATGAATACAGTAATAAAGTAGATACCAATTCAACATCAACAGTTGGTTCGCTGGTTCCAAGACCGTGGTTGATTAGATTAATATCAACGGAGTGTAGGATCCTAGTTCCAGTTTTGGTCACCCAAAAATGGAACAACCTGTACGAGACGACGTGATGACGTGATCCCCCTGATTTCCAGTGGATCCTACGTCCAACTTGGCGCCAGTGGACAGATATGGCCAGTGGGATCATCGAACTGGGCCTTGTTTGTACGCTACGAAGTGCTATGAACTGGGTTGTGAGAAATTGATGTTGGTAAATATACCATAGAGTTCATATGAGAATATGGCAGAAACGGAATACCAATCTGTTCCATCATTTTCAATTTGGAGATGATCTTCCAGTGATGTTTGTTGCTTTACCCTCTGGTAAACGTTTACATAACTATGGAAAATCACCATTTTCAACAGATGCTGTCCAAGGACTTCCCAACGAGCCACGCGCCTCTGTTGCCCAGCATATTGTACCACCTGCAACAAGGCTTCCATGGCCCTCGGCAGGTCGTGAAGTTCCAAAAGCCTCCGGGGCGGCTAAAACTCAGACGTGTTTTCGGTAGATGTACATATAATATGTAAAAATATATGTATGTATGTATGTATGTATGTATATATATGTATATATATATAAATATATATATATATGAATATATATATATATATATTTATATGTCTATCTATATATATGTCTATATATATATGTCTATATATATATAGACATAATATGTATGTCTATATATATATACATATATGGGCAAATTGAAATAATTCACTAGTCTGAAATAAGGCAAGTTTTGGGATAAGTTCCCTTATTAACCATGATTCCAGTGAGGTCGCAGTGAGGTCGTTATAATTTACCCATATATATATATATATATATACATGTTTTGTCACTTGTTATCATATACATATATATATACACATGGGGAATATGTAGGGGAATATAATGAGATTTAACAATGAAAGGGAATATAATGAGAATATAATGGAAATATATTGGGAATATAATCGGAATATAACCAACAGAATATAGATTATCATTCTTCCAGATATACATATACATATACATATACATATACATACATATATACATATATATATATATATGTAAAAGGTGCATATAGCCTTTAGTATACTCGTGAGGCCGTCCCTGAGACTGGCGCCTCCAAAGCCCTCGGAAAAGCCTGAAATGCTCAATCGCCTCCTGGCGAAGCGGAATGGGACAAAAAAACGGTTCCCCACTGCTTTGCGAAACGGGAAAGCTATGGGAAAGTGATGGGACAAATGGTTTTTGAACATGTGAAAAGCCAACATCCCCTTGGGATTCCCCGATTTTAAGACAAACGTACCGTGGCTTTTTTTGGCTAAGAAGTAATTCATGACATTGCCCAAGAGGTGCTTCCAGCAAGATATCCCTGTTCATAAGGGTTGTACAGGAAGGACCTCTATAAAGTAGATCAAGTGTGGTTTATACTGGATATGTATACATATACATTATATGTATGTATACACCAATATATATATATATATAAGTAGATCAAGTGTGGTTTATACTGGATATGTATGCATATATCATATATATATATATATGTATACCAGTATATATATATATATAGTTGGGTGGTGCTATAAAGCAACTTTTGTGGGCTGCGGGGCCTCCCTCTGCGTGGTTTTAACCAAATCGCCAACGGTCTATTAAGTTGATTGGATGGATGTTCTTGGCCACTCTAAATCCATTGTGACGTCATAGGCGTATAGCCCTAACAACCACAAGAACGACAACAGCTACAACAACAACAACAACAACAACAACAACACTAATAGGTATGTGATCATTGTTTTTTTTTGTTTATGATAAGGAATATCGTATATAATAATCATTTTTTTTTTTTTAACATACTATGCCAATCCTTTTTATTATAAGGAATATAAACGTACGTAGTACTATAATCAAAATAACAACAGTAAAAAACAAAAATACTATGCCAATCATGATCTTAATATGCCATATCAAGACAAACCTTCACCATCCACCATCCTGCGATTGCGTAGCCAAGGGCGATTGCGACGTCGACGAAGCCGCCGCAGCAGGCTCTGGCTCGGCTTGGGCCTGGCATGGGAGAACCATGGGAGAACCATGGGAAGTTGTACATTTAAGTTTCTGAAGTGAAAAAAAAAACTAGAGGAAAATTACAGCTTCTATCAGTTTCTATGTGTTTTTCGATGAGACTTACTTGTTAAGATCAGTGTTGTAGACACACCAATGTTTGCCAAATGGAATTTCTGCAAGATTAGCTATGAGAATTGGAGGGTTTACTACAAAAAGAACGACAAAAGCTAGGTCAAGCGCAATTTGGTTTCAACAAAGATTTAAACATGGCAATGATGATTACTAAAGACGCTCATTTCATTTGGGTTTACTTAGGCCCAAAGCCAGAGATGGTCGACCAGCTAAGAGGCGTCATGTTCTGTTGCACAAGAGCGTTTCATAGTTCAGATCACGTGTCTTCGTCTAGAGACTAGACCTCAATTTGCGGATTAAAGAACAATCTATCTACATGCACTATTTGGTGAAACAAATTGGTTATATGTATATAAACCAAAAACTGTAAACATATACACATATCTATATTACTATTATATATATATATACATATTATAATATATATATATATGTTTATTAGTATAGTATTATTATTATATTATTATATTAAATTATTGCATATATCATATTATATATATTATTATTATTATTTACTGTAATTCATATTATATATTGATAATGTATATATATAGTGTTATATACATTATTATGTATATTATTATATATATAAGTATAAAAATATATACATACATATCATTATATATATATATATATATTATTTATATTATTATGTATACATATTATTACATATATATATATATATATATATATTATATTAATATATATATATATATTAATATATATATATATATTTTTTATTATATATATTATGATATATGTATATATTGCACATATATATATATATATCAATAATCACAAATACACATACCTTGATGTTTGCATAAACTTGCCGATTTGTTGCTGAATTGTGGTAATCCCCACTATCCTGGTGTTTAAAGTGATCCCTCTGAGGGGAATGGTCATTAATCCATTCATAGGGGCGAACAGAAACATACTCATGGCACGGAATTACCAATAGTGGTGGTATGACCATGAACCACATAAATATAATATGTAATATGTGTAATATGTGTAATATGTATATCTGGTTGGTGGTTTTTAACCATCTTGGAAAATATTAGTCAATGGGAAGGATTATCCCATATATCATGGAAAATTTAACAAGAATATTTGAAACCACCAACAAGATATATATATATATTATATATATATATATATGTGTGATGTTTATTGAAACCTTTGTGGGACGAACCGTGCTGTTGGTAAACCGTTTATGAATATGGGTATTCTTGGCTTCTGCCCCCATATTCATTGACCCAACAAATCTGGACACTTGGATATTTTGTTGTCCCACCAAGGATGAGCCTCTGGTAAATTGACACAAATGACACAGCTTTTGGTAAAAAATGCCCCACTTAGTTCCATGACAACCTAGAATATAGTTTTCTTTCACTGGTGATTTTCCACAGAAAAGTGTCAGTCATCACAAGAGGCTAGCCACTTCTGGGGAGACAACTAATACTGCGAGTGATTGATAACTCTAACTTCAATTACAGCTACTATCTACAATAACAACTCCTTTAATGGAATATTCAAGATAGCTAACATCACCAATTGACTTTGGTCATTCAACTAAAAAATGGCCCATTTTTCATACCATTTTCCCTAGAAAAACTGGAAATTTCAGCAACATTGTCGCGCCTCGGACAGCCAACTGAACAAGTCCAGGCTGGACAAGTCCTCGGAGGATAAACATGGCGATGAAAATGTTGAGTTGGATGGCTACGTGTGTATATACATTTATATATATATATATATATGGGTAAATTACTATATACAAAATGTGTATCCAAGATGCTTAGAAATGTGTATATATATACAATGTGAGGCCCCCCAGTTATAAGTTGGTTTAGATTCGCCCCAGTAACTATAGTTATTTGCGTACCATAAACCATAGTTATTGGAGTTATAAACCAACTGAACGCTATCTTGAGGGCCTCACATTGTGTATATATATATATATGGACATACAAGTATATTGCAGGAACCACAACGCTCCAATCTCAACAGGGGTCACTAAAAATTGCGGCTTTAGCAATGGGATTTTCTATCGGGAATGCTGAAGCCGTGCACAATAAATTCGTTAGATTCCCTTAAATCATATAAGTAACTATAGTTCGAACTGATATATATATATAT
>Ga0126342_10002316_pt1 | contig 29412 bp, 20 predicted proteins | sample Cyp1metagenome_FD_92528 | JGI IMG/M metagenome (GOLD analysis project Ga0126342, IMG submission 92528) | Coral microbial communities from Lord Howe Island, Old Settlement Bay, Australia - Cyphastrea 1 metagenome | ecosystem: Host-associated > Invertebrates > Cnidaria > Coral ...
CCATGGAGGTTCTCCCCAAAGAGGGAAACCACATCCTCAATTGTGTTCTGCGGCCGCATGTGCATAAACCTCTTTGATTGTGATAAGTGCAGATAGCCTGCAAAACGATAAGGAAGAAAAAAAACCGATAAGGTAAAAGCGGCATAAGCAAATTTATACGGGTTTTTTTTTATCACCTCAAATGCAGTCTGTCATAGCACTATATGCATGTCTCTATGAACCAAGTCTCTCTCAAGATAAATTCAAAACAGTGATGTTGCTGAAGTGTTGACAGGAAGTGGTTAGAAGGATTTAGAAATGTGATCGGAGAGCGCAATTTCAAATGATCAAGTTAAACTTGTTCTTAACCAATGTGGACAGGTTAAACTGGTCTTTCGGGTTTGTAGGGTGTTAGTTTGGAACCTTAAAAATTAAGGGGTGCCTAATGATTACCCCCCTTAAGGGGTGCCTAATTGAGACCCGTTTGTACATCCTGGTATATATATATATATATCATATATATATATCATATATATATATCATATATATATACTGCATGTTTTCAGATGTTTTCAGGAGTTAAGGTGCAGTGAATCATCCACCTAGTGACCCCCCATGGTGGTCGTGACCTGGCCATCGATGGAAGCTTTCTCGGCTCGCAGCTGTGGCCGCCATGAAGATTGCGGTGATGCAGATCAATGGCGAGAGGGTCGATGTGGATGTCATGCCGGAAATGACCATAGGTGATTTGGCCGCCTTGGCACTTTTGTATATATATAGAGTTATATATATATATATAGTTATATATATATATTATATATATATATTATATATATATATATATTATATTATAGATCTTTTCAGATGTTGCTCACACTAGACGGAAAGAAAACACCACTGTAGAATCATGAATGATTTCAGCCACAGACTCAACGTAGACTCTCATGTAGTCACAAACTCATTAAAGAATATCGCAAGAGAATCATTCCCTCCTGCACCGCATTTGTACTCACAGGATTGCTCCCAATACCCTAGATACGGGGAACATACGGTGAAATCACCAATGTCCGCCCCTGCTTTCATTATGTCAAAGAAATCCGACAGGTGACCTCAAGCAGAAACTGAAAGCTTTGCAGCCCAGCAGCGATAAAGTCATCCGCCGCATCACAGTAGTTGAGCTGCTGCTGGAGGGTAAGAAACAGGAGGAGGATGAGTTGACCTTGGGTCAGCTGGGTCTTTCACTCGAGACTTGGTTTCTGAATGTTGTTGAAACATGTTGAAACATTGAACAAAACCATCCGATGGCCATGCCTTGCTGTAAATAACGAGAAGAAACGAGCCATGCTATGTGGAAGTGGCCAGAAATTCGCAAGGATTGCTCGGATTTTTTTTCGACCTGTCAGTCGGGGGAAAAGGACGTGTAGGATGATCCAATTAGAGGCCATTGTTGTCCTTTTAGGAAAAATAGAGGGGCCGGTTTGGTATGAACATGAGTATGTATAAAATTGTATAAACCATGTTTGATCATTTTACCTTGGTTGACTGGGGGTATCCGATGTTAGTAATGCAATAATAAACCACCCATATGGATTAATATGGTTTATACCATCCATTTATGCTAAATTTGGGGATGGTTTACTATTTTTTCTAACATTAGCGCTCTATATTTATCAACCAGCCATAACCAACCAGCAAGAAAAGGACATCATAGATCCAAGGATTCGAACGTGCTGGTGCTTTTCACCATGAATGCTGTGGTCGCCGCTAGCAAGGAGTCCTCTGGACGGGCAGCACAAGAGTTGGTGGCTGTGCATATTCCTGCAGCCTGGACCAATGCCACAATAAACCATCCCAGTGTAACAACAAAAGGCGGTCATAGCAAACATCATCTCATTTTTTGTCAGATGATCGCCAATCTCATAAACTCCAGTTGGGGATGGCTTACTGGGTTTATCTCATCAACAACCGGGTACAGTTGGGATTACGCACATGCTTATTGGTATCTTGCATTACCCTACCTGCCACTTTGTCGTGCCCAGCCCAACCTTACTACAAGCGACCTCGCCCGCGCTTGACATCCTGGCTTCCCCTAGAAACCGGCCTACCATACGTTCGTGAATACGTACACAGAGTCAGAATACAGATAGCTTTGGGAAAACAGGGACAGAGGCAAAGACACGTAGCCTCAGACAGATTCGATGGTTTGAGCTACTGTTTAGTTGAACAAACTCACCTGATCAGTGCAACAGGAAGAGAGTGAGAGAGAGAGAGAGACAGGCAGAAAGAGTGACGTCCATTTATGACGATTGTGCATGGTGGTTGTTGTTTGTTTGTTTGTTTGTTTGTGTGTTTGTGTGTTTGTGTGTGTGTGTTTGTTTGTTTGTTTGTTTGTTTGTTTGTCTGTTTGTCTGTTTGTCTGTTTGTTTGTATGTTTGTATGTTTGTATGTATGTTTGTTTGTATGTTTGTATGTATGTTTGTTGGTTTGTTTGTTGGTTTGTTTGTTGGTGTGTTTGTTTGTTGGTTGGTTGGTTGGTTGATTATTGTTGACCCTAGATTTTGTGTGTGTGTGTGTTTGCATGTTTTTTGACTCGGGAGACTTCTGTTGTTCTGGCGCTGACTTCAACACCCAACTGTTCTCCTTTTGTTCGAGGAAGAGATCCATCAAATTGAACACAATGCCTTCCAAGAATGCAGCTTACTGGAGTTGGTGTCCATGCCGAGTTCGGTTCATCAGATCGGTTTGGAGGCCTTTGCTGGCTGTATGTCTTTGACACGGGTAACTTTGCCAGATTCTCTGAAAGCCATCCGAGCAAACGCCTTCAGTGGCTGTACATCTTTGAGGACTCTGGACATCCCAAATTCTGTCACCGAAATTGGTGACGAGGCCTTCAAGGGGTGCAGCTCTTTGGTCAGTGTGGCCATCCCCGAGTTTCTCCGAATGATTGGGTCGGAAGTCTTCGCGAACTGCAGATCCCTTCGAAGTGTGACTTTCTCAGATGTGACTGAGATTGGGCACGGAGCTTTCAGTGGCTGCAGCTCCCTACAAAACTTGAGTCTCCCTGACTCGCTGATCGACATCGGGGAGAGCGCTTTTTTCGCATGTACTTCTTTAGCAACCTTGTGGATTCCCAGGCAAACTGCTTCCATTGGGCAGAAGGCTTTTCAACTTTGCAGCTCGTTGACTAGCTTGAGCATTCCAGAATCCGTGGCTCGAATTGGGCCTTGTGCTTTCAGTGGATGTCACTCACTAAAGACTTTGACCATCCCAAAGTTGACAGAGATTGAAGACAGTATTTTTCGCAACTGCTCCTCTTTGGCGCATGTGATCATTCCAGACTCAGCAACCCGCATCGGGCCCAGTGCATTCAGTGAGTGCCCTTGCTTGACGGATATTGCAATACCTGACCATGTGACTTGCATTGCAGACTTTGCTTTCTATGATTGCCAGTGCCTGCATAGTGTCACTCTACCTGACTCTGTTCGTGAGATTGGGCAAGGTGCCTTTTTTGATTGCGTGACTGGGTGGTGAATATGTTTTGAGCATTATATCTTAACATCGTTTTGTTTAATGCTGTTTCGAATGTTTACTATACATTGTATACAGGTTTTTGGCTTGGGACGATCAACAACTATAGTCATGTTGGTTGATCACCAGGCAAAGTTGAGATCGATCACCATCCCCAAGGGCGTCTCTGAGATCAAGCCGGGGACCTTCAATGGTTGCTGCTCTTTGCGGAGTTTCTGGGCGATTTTTTGGCGATTTCTTTGGTATTTCCATGTATTTCCACAAGAAATCCCCATGGAAAGCCATGTGAAATCAACATGAACTCCATTTGCGTGGGAATCGTATGGGCTATCATGGACTCACAAACGTCTTCGTTCCATTGCGCTCAATGTTTTTGAAAGGGCACTTTCAGCGAATTTCATCAGAGTTCAAGGTGTGACCATCCCCGGATTGGTGACTTCGATTGGGGAGGCGGCCTTTCAACGCTGCAGCTCGCTGACCTCGCTGGACATCCCTGAGTCTGTCGTGCGTGTTGAGGATTTGGCTTTTGCAGGATGCACTTCCTTGTCGAGTGTGACAGCAGGGAAATCTGGCTTTGTTTAGTCTGTCAGAAACCCACGATGACTCCGGAATCTATATAGGGACTATATTTATGACATTTTATGACTGTATGATACTGTATGTCTTATTTGTTGTCGAGAGGGCCCTCAAGCAATTCCAAGGAAGAGCACAGAGATTTCCTCCAATGCCTTTGAAGGTTGCACCTTTGATGTCGACCTGTCCCCAGTGGACCTGTCCCCAGTGACACTGGTGAGGATCCACAAAAGAACCAAAAAAAAGCGCAGGCGGCCATGACTATGACTTCTTCAAGGCGCAGAGTTCCCCCTTTCACCATCACAGAAGTTTTCGGCGTCGTTCTTTTCGCGGCATCTTCAAAATTCCGTGCTTGAGTCCGGCATTTGGAGCATCTTCGTCACATGACGAGATTTCTGTATGTGTGGGCGCGTCTGAAACTGGGGTATAGCCCAAAAATGGCCACATATATAATATAATATAATATAATATAATACAATATAATATAATCTAATATAATATAATATAATTAATAATAATATAATATGATATAATATATTTAATCTAATATAATATAATATAATATATAATATAATATAATAATATAATATGATATAATATGATATAATATATTTAATATAATATAATTTAATTTAATATAATATATATAACATATATTATAATATAATATAATAGTCGTATAATCTAAGATATAATATCATATATAATATAAATATATGTACTATAGTAATTATATATTTACTATATAATACGATTTATATACTACTGTGATGATCAACCAGTGGATTTGGGGGTGCCATTCCCGATTTTCAGACAACCTCCAATGACAAGATTTAATTCATTCTGTGCAACCTTTGCTGAGGAAACCTTCACTTGTACAGTGACTTTGCCTTGTGTGATTTCTTCACAATCTTCACACAAGATACAACGGTAAACCCAACAACAAACCACACTTTCATAATTTGACTAGGTGGTGCAAACAGTCACTGATATGAGGTGTGATGGCATTGGGTTTACACGTTACTTGACTCCAAATTTGGAGTGATTTCTTGGTGCACAGCTGAGGGGTCGGTTTCACGTTTGAACAAGGACAAGTGTGGGGCCGACCAAAGTTTCATGGGGATTTAAGGTTTTTAACTTTCCAAAACTAACATGTTGTATTTAACCATAGAAAAATTGGGATTCTACCAGCAGCCAGGGGACCTCAAAAACAAACCACCTGGGATTGGTTCGAGATCAGGCCTTGGTCCAGGGCCAAAAGGTGTTGTTCAACCCTTTTTGTTTTGGTGAACTCATGGCATTTTTCAGGGTCAATCTTCAATTCGTGCTAGAATTTCATAGATTTTCTTCAAATCATGTTAAATCATAGATTTTGATAGATTTTCTTCAGGGAATTTCATTTCATAGAATTTCAAATGATGTTAAATCATGTTAAATCCCCCATTTTCTTCAGATCTTCATTGGCTGATGGGTCCACAAAAGGTGACCCCAGCACAGCCGTCAGGTGGTTTCGCTCAGGGAACGGAGTCCGCCAAGAATGTTTCAATGCTCCGGAAATGGTTGATTGATGGTGAGATATGGTGAGATTCGATTTAAACCATGTTGTATACCGTATACCAACTGGAGCTGATTGGTTGAGCGATGTTTCATCGGGATATAGGGGTTGTATGGTAAGTCTAAAGTTACAGGAAAAAATCATGAGACAAAAGAACTAATATTAATCCTTTGATATTCTCAAGTGATTGGCAAAGATTGCTGAAGCGGAGACCGGGTGAAGCTTCTTACTAGGCTGGCCTCACGGCATCCGTTTGCATGTCCCAGCAGCACCGGGTACAGTGGTTCTTGCGCAGGGACAAGTTACAAAGACACAAGATGATCAGGATGCACAGATTGATATCGTGTGATCTAGGCGACTGTTAGACGGTTTGATCATATCTGGTTGGTGGTTTCAAACATTTTTTATTTTCCATAATATATGGGATAATCATCCCAACTGACCAATATTTTTCAATGGGGTAGGTCAACCACCAACCAGATATTTCATGTCCATTGTAAGGTGGTAAGATGTGGTCCTCGGGATCTCATTGAAAAATGCCGCTTTGACCTTTGCTCCTTGAGCCAAGGTGTGAGCCAATCCTGGAAAACTCTCCATCAAATTGTGAGATACATATGGTGAAACCATGCATATAATAACCCACTGAATTATAGATGATTTCCTGGCGCATACTAAGGGCTTTTGATATAATTTGTATATGCTGGTGGGCATATTTGGGGATTGGCGTGCAGGTTGACTTGGCCCATACTCATTTATACCATGATTGTGTGTGTGTTTTATTGTGTGTACTTTGAGGGGAGATAGAAGTGTTTCAAGATGTTTCTTACACAATGTCATGAAACAAAAACGTAACTGTGAAGCTAATCAGCAAACGCAGCTTCTGCACGGTGGTATGGGCCGCTTGTTGTGATTGATGAAGTCTTAAAGGACAGGTTCGCATGCGTTGTACCTGGATACCCTGTCCAATTGTTTGCTGTTTGTATCATGACACTTGAAATTGTGGGAATGGCATACCCATTGATGGATCAAAACCCCATGTTTGTTGTTTAGCCTCTGTTTTGTCGGTTAAGACCTTTTTTTTGGGTAAATTCCTAATTTGTATGTTTGGCCCGAACCCGATTCGTGTTGTTTTTGAATTTAAGCATAATATTGTTATTGTGTCACATCCAATTGTTATGTTTGGCAAACCCAAATTCTTGTGACATTGTTGGGCTTCCACGGGGATTCAACTGTTTTTCAAGTCTTTGAACCATACAGAAGGGATGATTGGTCACTCAACCACCAGTCCATGTATCAGGTCTGGAAGCAGCGTTTGGTGCTTGAGCGGTTTTTGTGCGAAGCATCCGTGCCACAAAAAACGTGAGTCACGTGGGGAAAAGGTCAAAAAAGGGAAACTTCACCAAGGAAAAATGCGAACGTAACAACCAGTTTATTGTTAGTGGATGTATGTGGATGTTATATAGTGGAAATACAGAACTGGATGGATGTTTGTTTCTGCACAGCCATTATAGGGCAGCATACCCTTCCACTGGTTGGTTGAGATCTGAATAAAGATAGTGGACTTTCAACCCGTATCCTCAAAATGGATGTAAGATTTGGGATAAAATGCGCTTCATCCCGTTGTATAGTACTTCCCCTTACTGGGGGTGAATCTCCCATTGACAAATCAAGATCCAGATGGTCCATGGTCGGCGGAGCAACACATGAAAATTGCATCAGCGGGATCGCAAATCAACTCCGATGGGTGGCATAGGTATATCTGTGAAAATTGGGGTAGCCCAAAAATGTGATTTTCCTGGATTTTCTGCCCTTCAAACTTTAAACTGACAAAAACATCTGGAGTATTGGGTCTGTAAACATGACCCAAGGCCCCTAATTTGTCCAGGTCCCTTGCTGAAAAGCTTGCAGAGAGTGCATTTCATGGCGTTGGGGTGGTCAATGACAGAACTTTTGCTGTTTGGTGTTTGTTTTGATTGGGAATATATATATATATATATACGATTCTCCCCAAAAAAGATGTGAGTTTACCAACAGACAACTGTTAGATTAGAGGTTTCATTTGATGATGTTGATCCCAACAGATGGGGGGATTATGCCCCATGACTGTCAATTGCGTAGAGGTGTATTCAAACCGTCAACTCTGCAGTCATTGTCATTGGAGATCTTCCTTTGCATCCAGTTTGATTTTAAATTCAATCTACCTGGCCACTCCATTGACCCATTGAAAAAAACACTTTACCCGGACCCTAGCCTATACGTTTGGTAATTTTAGTGAGTGGTTTGGTATGGTTTGGTATGATCTTTGCCATCTGACATCGGCACAGCAGATGTGCTTGATCTTAGTTAGGTGCTAATAAATCCACATAGATCCTGGTTGACAAATTAGGGGCGTTACCCCAAATAGTGAGAATTGGCTACTCAAAGCCCGGGGGTGTATTAATCCAGGGTTGACTTTCATTTTTTCAGGGCTACCAGTTGGTTGGGCAGATAGTATATAATACATAATATATATAGTACCATATACATTCAAATAATTTTATCAGTGAGTGATTGACTACTGTTTAGGGATTCAAATATCCCAACAAATTGCACCGCTTGGTTTCCGGTCGAGTAACGTCAGCAGTTTCCGCCTTTGACAACTGTGATTATTGTTCACCATTGGTTCACCCCGAATGTTGATCTCAGAAATTGTTTAACAATATTATGTGTATAAATTCAGAACAAGACATCACCTTATTAAGATATCAATACATTAATGATGTTGTTATTAACAATCTCTTTATTAAAGATATCAGAAATTGTTTATAAACATGTTTATCATCTTTATTGTCTTCATATCCTCCAGCATATTCATGGGTAGAAACATGTAGAAAACCCTTGTTTGTCTTCATAGGACTTGTTTCGGAATGGGCTACCAAATCCACTGGTGAATCATCGCGTTCCCCATGAACAATGGACACGACATGTGAGGAACGCATCATTCTCAGACATCCACATCATATTCTCAGGTTCTATGTCTCATGATTTTTACAATTTATTACATATATCATATATCCATGTATATATATATATATACCATATTAAAATATATTAACATTTCTTCATATCTTGGTTTTCTTTCTCCTTTGCTGGTGAAATCTCCAGTTTCTCACCTTATATAAAACCAGCCCAAAGACCTTGCCAACGCATTGCTGGGTGACTCGGTGACGGCGTTGCTGACGCCAAGTGGAAGTTAATTCCTCTCAAAGATGGAGTGCAGAATCCAATTGTTGGCACGGATGCTGAAAATCAAGATTGTTGGAAATGACATCCATGAGTACAGAATCCAATCTCATTGATATAGAATTGTTTCACAGATGATTCGCATGACGTTGTTGTTCTTGAAACACACATTCTTCAACAACATCTTTGACTTAGAAAATAAATCTTGAGTCTTGTGCCCTGTAAGAGAGCAGCACGGGATGCTAAGACGAGAAAGCTGGCACACCAGTAGCAAACTACAGCTGAAAGACAGATGGATCATATCAATGGTATCAATGTTCTCTTTGGGTGCTGCAGACACATCAACCGCCAACATCAGATGCTTTGAAGCCACCCATGCGCTCCCTTGCACGTTCGTGCGGGTGTCTGGCTCAGAGTCGGATGCAATTGCTACAGTTGACTGCTAAAGTCGTGCCTAAAATTTGGAAATCAGAAATCATCGTAAATAGTTGGGGAGCACACTTAACATCATGAATATCATGAGAAGTCGCGGAGAGTAACCCTCTCCAAAACTAACATAGACCCTGCCATCAGTCGGGGGTTGGAAGAATAGTTTCCACCGCTTCCACTTGAAATTTTCTGTTTTCAGGGTCCAACTATGAATTTGGGGGATGGTGGCACTATCAAACCTTGCTTCCAACCCACCAATGATGACCCTGCCACGTGTGTCCACATAGACTTTGGATCAAAAATAATGCAAGTATATGCAAGTTATATATTCACACATACACATACACATAGAAATATATATATATATATACATATATATATATATATACATATATATATATATATATATCCATGTGTATTTACAACACTCGTGAATAGAATTGGTGCTTTGATCATGGCACAATAAATCCATATCCTGATCATCCTCAGGACATGGAGTGCCTTAGGCAGAACATCTACCAGGCGTGGTTTCCCCTAATGCTGCCAGAATTGGAAGTAGCAAATACAGGAGACCATAGGAAACCTCAACAGTTGCGGGTAAACACTTTTGTTTTGTGCGGATTTTCCCCTAAACCCATCCAGTGACATATCTAATATTTACTTCCACGAGTCCTTTTTGATGCGTTGAACTGGTACAGATTCATCAATTCCTCTATTCCAGTCACAAGGATTCGGGAATTAATGAGAATTGACGTCAGGAGTGCGAAACAGACGCTGAGATACGCCCTGCCCTGAGAAAGGCAAGAATCAGAGGGAAGGAGTTCCTCTTCGTTTCTGTTTAACTTATGCGTCTCTAATCATTCTAATCCATGTTTATATGTTTATCTACATCTCAACATGTACATTTAATCATTTTAATCACAATTAACTATTTAACTATTTACAATATTGATACCTGCACATGTCTACATAAAACATACTTGTGCACATGATTGAAAAAAAACATATTACATGTATGATATTATACATACATACATTTTATACATACATTTTATACATACATACATACATACATACAGACATACATACAGACATACATACATTACATTACATTACATTGCATTGCATTACATTACATTACATTACATACATACATACGGTGTTACATACATACATACGGTGTTACATACGATAGAATGTTTTCAAATTGCAGATGCGATACAAAGCCCCGAGGTCAGCCATGGCCATGCGATGTCTGCGATGTTGGAGCCTTGGTGCATGCTGCGGTTCGGGTAGCTCTACGGTAGCCCCAATGGCAGCCTAATGAAATATCGGGAAAACTGTACGTCTTATATGGTTTTATATGGTTTAGTATTTGTTTAATGTTTTTGTAAATGGTTTGATATGTTTTATATGGTAGAGTTATCTATGGTAGAGTTATAGAATTCTATAGACTTAATGGATCTGGATAGGTTTTATAACATGTTATAGCCAACTCATAGAGTATCACCCTCTGGTAGTCAAACATGGCTGGGAAATCCCTCTGAAAATGGGCATTGATTACTGGGAAAATCATCGAACTAATCTGGGAAGCCATGGTTGATTACTGGAAGATGCTATCGTATTCCACAAACTTTTGGGGTAGATATTGTCTATTCTCAGACATGGTTGATTTGATGCTACTACTGGAAGATGCTATCGTATTCTATGAATCTATTCTGTTCGTATTCCACAACGTGCATCATTTGAAATTTGATGTTCCGCAAAGTCTCCATTTTTTCGGTGTCAAAACGTGACATCTTGGGCCGGCAGAAGCAATCCATGTCAAGCAATCCATGATTCACGGGGAGTTTGGGGCTGCAATTCCTTTGATTTCCAAACATTACAGGAATGGTCACTATGGGGCTCCTCATTGGTTTTGTATGTTTTTTTTTTTAAATATATTTGCTTAATATAATTTTGTCGGTTCATTATTGGTTCATCACTGATTAATCATGGGTCAATCACCACTTTGATTGGTATCTAAAGTTCATTTGTTTTGATCCTGCTTTTGATGGATCAACCATCAACTCATTTTCTAGGGGGTTGTCATTTTTTTTGGTATAAACACTGCATGGCAAATATCAATCTTTAGACCACACCCAGTGCTTTACTGGATGTTACTGAGTACTTAGATGACTTGAATCCAATCTTGGATGTATAGTGAACAACTAAAAATATCTAAAAATCATATGTTTGCCTGGGTTTCTACTATTGTCACCATTGTGCCTCCCAATTGTAAGTTGGTTTATAAACCCCATTAACTATCTGTAGATATATCTACCATAAACATCCATAAACCATGGTTGCAGTGGTCAGTGGCCAGTGATTCAGGTCCAAAGATGGCATTGTGGCGGAATTCCAGCAGCTGCCAGTGGGCAAGAAGGCGCAACGAACGTCTGTAGAGCCTATCTGGTTGGTGGTTTGGAACATGTTTATGTTTCCATATTAATTGGGAATAATAATCCCAACTACGGTATAACTCATATTTTTCGGGGTAGGTATACCACCAGCTATAATTCGATGATTTCACCATCGAAATGACGAAAGTATACCAAAATAAGTTGGTATTATTCAACCGTAATACCCTCTGGTAATTTAACGTAGCTATTGAAAATGGCTATTTATAGTGGATTTTCCCATTAAAAATGGTGATTTTCCATCTTTATGTTAGTTTACCAGAGGGTAAGTTGACCAACCAAAATCAGGATTTGATCAACCAAAGTGCGCGAGCCCGGATATGAAATGATTCACGAATCAGCCAGACATTGGGGATGGGTCAAGTCTTTTGGAACCCTCAAACAGAATGAATAGAAAAGAGTTACTCTTATGCGTTTAGGGACCTGGAATTCTGACCCAAATCCATTTCACTACTTTGTTGTGTCCAATTCTTTTCAAAGTCTGTGCGCATCCCGGACATAGGAAATCAAATACCTCCCCTGTCCTTGGAGCTTATGGCAAGGCAAGTTTCTTTGTCCACACGATAATAAGCCATTTTGTCATGGCTTTCATGCATGTGTTCACATGGTTTTTGCAACATGTTGTAGGAAAGCTATGTGAGACAACAACAGCAGCAGCAACAACAACAAGGGCAGGAACAAGAACAAGAGCCAGCAGACGTGTTCTTCACTCTAAACGACGACTTGCACCGTAGATGGGCGAATTTTGCATCAAGAGAGATAAATCCACATGGTGGATGTTGGATTGCTGAACTCCCACTTCCAGATCAACATGTACTTTTTGTTTGGTTATATAGGTTTTAGATTCGCTTAGATTGGCTATTTCTGTGATGATTATTTCTTGGAATGGTGAAAATCCACTCAAAATGAATGCAATATTTGTTGTTTTTCTTTGTCGAAATCAATTTTAAAGGCGCCCGAACATACCTTAACAAGCATTTTCAAAGGCTTATAATAGTTTGGTTGGGTAATGTGGTAAACCTAACAATGAACCTCCGATTTTTTTAGGCGTTTGCCACATATGCCATGTTTTTTTTTTTTTGTCCGGGAAGGATGGTCGTCATTCACTGAGACGCACCTGGAATTATGTTTCGAAGGGGTAGGTATCCCAAAAAGGCCTTAAATCATGTTGCTGACATCTAATTCACCAGCATTCACTTATATGAATTAAATTGTTTTAGAAATGATGTTCCAAACATCAAAGGTATGATTTGGTGGTTTATGTGTGAATTTACATCATGTTTATGATGTATGTAAAGGATTAAAAAGGGTCAAAAAGGATTAAACAGGTATAATTCATCATAGACATTATACATCAATATACATCATAGAGATCATAGACATACATTTTTGAAGCATTTGGAGCACCTATGGTGTATTGAAACGGATTGAAAGATACGATGTTTGGGGATGGCCGCAAAACCCGTGATCTGCGTGAAAAGGCCTTGGTGGCAGCCAGGCTCGTATGGAAACCCAGGGAGCCATCTCAAGAATTGCTACAGACTTTCTGATTTGGTAATTTTGACTGTAGAATTCCGTGCCTTCTTCGTGAACTCCGCGAGGAAATCTACGTGCCAAGGAAAGTGCTGTTCGTGTGGGTTCAACATGTTTTAATTGCATTGTTTTCACTCTCAAGGCAGTGGAACGGGCACACTTGACCAGACATTGGCAACAGCTGGCAACCATCACAGATTCCAACTTCATGAGTCTCGCGCTAGCAATGACAATTCTCACGTTCCATGGATAAACATCACCAGCACCAATTCCAGCTTTGGAAAGGGTGAGTGACAGAAATAGGTTAAAATAGAATATAATATAATATATACATATATCATCATATACTCTATATCTGATATGTATCTATATCAAAAAAAGTCACCTATTTATCACCTATTTATCAGATAAATCTATCAGATAAATATATCAGATAAATATGCGACAAGACAAGATCACATTTTTTTTTTAACAAAACTGCCGTTGCATCCTGATTTGCATCGCTGTCCAGATCTGCAGCATCTGCGGCAACCACCGGTGGCCCGAGAGATGCAGTGCCCGACTGGTCCCGAAAGGACCTCGGACAGTGGCCATACCCAGCCTCCAAGCGCTTCAGGCGCTTGGCCCTTGGGCTTTTCAGGGCGGCGCCTGAGAGGTGCTATTGCACATGAAGATGTTATTAATTATATATAATTATACTGTGTATATATATATATATATCATTATATATAGATATATATCATATCATTTCTGTAGATCATATATATATATACACATGATATACATACATATGATACATATGCTATATCTGATATCTATCTCTTTCCACATATACGTACCTAACATGTCCTTGCAGCAAAGATGTTGTTTGAAGTAGTGACTTACCGGCCATCTGCCCGGAGGCAAAATGTCACAGTTGGAGTGGGAAGTGGAGTTCAGGCGTCGTTTGGTGGAGGCAGAGCATGAATATGAGCTACTTCACGCAGAACTCGGAGAAGACTTCCTGGATGTGACGAGCTTGGCGCAGGAAGGTGAAGAAGCCTTTGAAACTGGCATTGTCAAGATCCAGGAGGACGAAGAAGCCGAAGAAGCCGAAGAAGTGGAAGCGGAAGTGAATGCACCGTTGTACAACTTCGTTAGTTGGATCAGCGCCGCAATCTTCCCTGAGAGTTGTTTCAGCAGAGAAAAGAGCTGCTGAATTGCTAAAGGGCAAGGTTCTGAAGACCAGCAACCTTGTTGAATTGCACGGTCCAGATTTGGATGGTGGCTTGACACATGTTTTGCATTCGAAGCACATTAGGCATTAGGCATGATGATCCCCGAGGACTACTGACTACATGGCATTGACATATTGACATTGTGGGGATGGTTTGAAAACACCAACCAGCCAGATCTCTTGCAGATCAAGCTGATTCAGGGATATTCAGGGCCAGATGTGCCCCGCAGTTGCATGTAGACAGCAAAGTTGTAGATGGCTGCGAAGATGTGAAACTCACCGCCTACTTGCTCCTTGGAAAAGCCGATGGATCGGTTATGGCGGATGGCACGTGTTGTGACCTAGTCACTGTCTTGATGGATGATCCCTTGCCCTGGGCAATAAACATCTATCTTATATATATATATATACACGGTATATTACTGTATAGCATTCTATATCATTGTATCAATTATATATCAATATATGTATAGTATTGTATATCATTGTATATCATTATATAATAATATATCCCATTGGTCATCAAATTCCATTTTCTCCCCATGATATCCCCACATTTCATGGCTGGCTGAATCTTTTGTCAGTCTCCTTGAAGCCCCTTTTGTTTTTTGGGAGTATCCCCCATGACTTACCCTCTGGTAAACTAACATAGCTATGGAAAATCACAATTTTTAATGGGAAAATCCACTATAAATGGCCATTTTCAATAGCTACGTTAAATTACCAGAGGGTAACACCCCAAGGCCAGACAAGGCGAGGGCCTAGAGGATGCAGCATGGCTGACGATCCTGGAAGATTTGACACGTAGCCTGTGGGGAGACCCGCAGGGCTTCACCATCCAATGATGTTCATTGGATTTTGAAGGTCAATGAGAATGGGTGTATGGGGGAACATCATCCCGAAAATTGATGAAAATTGGAATTTGAGTGTTTTGAGCTGGGTGATGTGGTGCTGTTCTGATTCTGTGGTAGTTTCGAGATGTTTCATGAAGTTTTGTTTGGCCGTTGCATGATTTGGCAAGATGTTCCAACTGATTTGACTGATCATCACATTAAATACCCTAGGAATCCTGGTTTTGGATTGGAACTATTTTCTTTTTGGGACCCATACAGGGGGCATTTAATGTGAAGGGGTTAATAGTTTTGCCACAGGCGGGCTGCTGGAGCCATGTGAAAAAACTGGATAGAATGCATTATAATATTTGGTAATGTCAACCACATATCAATAAACCATGGTACCATGGTTTACAGTATGTTATAATCAAAAATTTTAATGGTATCCCCCAATTAAACAGCCTAGGGATTTTTCAGGGTTGACATTATCGTATAATGACAGTTGGAACATGTTGGAGAGAAACGCCCCCAAGCTTGAATAGCGCCATCAGACACCTTGAAGGTGGTCAATGATGGGCAATGGTGGGTGATGATTGCTATTGACCATAAAGGAATGGAATCCAACCTCCAAAACAAAGGTCACAACCGATGACTACCAGATAAGAAACCTGGAAATCCGTCGGAGTCCTGGAAATAAAAACGGGGAAACATCATGTGGAAATCACCGTTGATTCCCCATTTTATGTTGAAGATCAGCCGTTCATCCAGATCTTCGTTGTGTTCATCCATATTTCAGCGGCCAAATCTGAAAAAATCCTCAGTTCCTGCTGGTCAAATCACCAAGTTTCATGATTTTTGTTGGTTAACTTCACAATTCTGGCTCGTTAAACCTCAGGTGTCGGCTAAATCCTCTTAAATCTAAATTGGTTTGATATGTTTCACATGTCTTGTTGATTCAATCAGCTTGAAAAAAGCCATGGCATGCCATGGCTATGTATATGATTTCCTCATTGAATCCCACCAAAGTTGGAGGGTAAATTCACCATACTTCTTTGCTGAAATCCTTCATTCATAGCCATTCGCAGATGATTTTCCCATTCAAAACATGGCAGTGTGTCAAAACCTTGTACCCCTGGTGAACATCAAAATAGCTGGTAAATGGATGTTCATCCCACTAAAAATGGTATTAATAGGTATTGATCCATGCCCACATATTAAAACCATGGCCACATGCGAGTGAATTCGCTTACCCGATCTCATGAAATCCCCCAATTTTCGTTGGTGAACTGAACCCCTTTTTTCCGTAACGTAGGTCCCAGATGTCGCCTGCGACCCTGGCCTCGACATGCATGGCGGTGGCGGGACTCAGTGAGCCAGGCAAGACATGGGAAAACCATGGGAAAACCATGGGAAAACCAAGCAAAAATGGTAGATCTACATCTGTATGTTGCATTTTTTCATGGGAAACCCATCTGTAAATGTCTATGAATTGGTGATTTATTTAGCCTCAAGACACGATCATTTCATTCGGGAAATTCATCTATAGAATGAATTAAAATGAATTAAAAGCAGTGAATGGGGGGATGTTCCCCCCAATCTATGGCAAAATGGTGGGAATTCATCAAACAACCAACCATGATGGAACTGGGATGCATGCCATACTGTATATCTGTAATTATATATATATCTGTATACTATGTTTTCTAAATAGCAACCTCACAAGCCGACCTCGCCGTAAATGGTGGTTAGATTGATGAAATATCCAGATTCATTGGGACGACCTGAAGAGCTGAGCAAAGACTTGGGATTTCACCAACTCAAAACTGGGGATGTAGGGGGGGACTGACCACTATGTAACTAGCATATTATAGTGGTCAGTGTTGCCATAGTGATAGTGGGACTGACCATCTCTGAACTCAAAACTGGGGACTGTAGCATAGAGTTGCCAATTCTTTGGGAAGTCAGTGTTCAGAGATGTTTTTTGTAGGCACCCCGATTCAGCCAGGAATCACCATGGATCAGCAAGGCATACGGATACCGATTGGCATCATCTGGATGTGTTGCTTCCGATCATCTGAATGGCTCCACTCTGGGTAAGTCAGCAGAATTCATAAACCAGTGACGTGAAAGATACACCATGATAATTCATGATAATTCATGATAATTCATGATGATTCCAAATCAGAATATTTTCTGGATAAATCAATATATAATAATATAAATAATAACGATTTCATGTGTTGGTGACTGTTGGTGCCATGAAATCGCAATGATTTTCACTGTGACACCGTTATTTCTGGTGCCCAAGGGCCCAAGGGCCCAAGTAAAAATAGGTTCAATGACCTGTTGCTTTGCGTTGAGTCAACTGAGCCCTGCCCATGGTTTTCCGTTCACAAAAATTAGATTTATGGGTTTGCCCAAAAATGGGGGATGAGTCAATGTACGGCATTTTTGAATATTGTTGAAGGAAATGACGATGCACTTGCATCAACAAAATGTGGGATATGTTGCAGGATTATATATGTTTATATTTGGGTGGCAAGGCATATACTTTCCTGATGTTTCCTGTAGGTTGTCTCTTGACCCAGCAATGATGTGGCTTCAGCCGCTCTTCACGACCGAGGTTGCCAAGCTTGGGTTGAGTCGGAAGGCTGGGGCCATCTGGGGCCCTAGGGTCTCGTCCAACAGTCATTCTTAGAATTCATTCAAGAGAATTTAGTTTTATACATAGATCCAACAGTACAACAGTCAACAGTACTGGGATCTATGACTGTTGTACTATTTTGACTTTTTAGAATTCCAATAGATCCCAGTTGTACTGACTTTGAATGCTCTTTCTAATTGTTTCGGTATCATCATGCAGGTTAACGTTAAAAACCACATGGTAAACCCCGTGGTGGCCGCTTTGTTACCGATGTGATTCAGGTGGGTCAAGTTGGGTACAGGTCCATCAGGTCATCGCTTGATGTTTGAGGCACTTCCACAACTGTCCCAGCCTCAGCCGCCTTCAGACCGATGTTTCTCGCTGATTTCGGCTGATTTCGGTGTAGTTTGGAAAGTGCCTTACCTTTGAAGATCTAACATGCAGTAAACCGAGGAATACAAGTGAATTCAGGTTGCAATTTCCACTACAGAATGGTGGGACTTGGGTCCACTACAAAACTGTCAGCCAGGCTATTCTGTAAGGAATCTTGGTGTTGGAGCCCTCTATTTTGTAGCAATGTTTTTTTTTGGGTCTAGCACTGCATTTTGTAGTGACAGTGTTATCGACTCGGATCATGACCAGTCAGAAACTACAAAATGCAGTTGTAAAAAAATAGCGCTTGATGATGACCATCGCTCCAAAAATTGGACTTCAAGGTCATCATATGAGACCCTGTCCAGGATCCCCTCCTTTTTTTCGTGAGGGCCTATCTTAGAGATGATGCAGTTTGCGGTGATTTCATGTTGGGTCTTGTCCCACCACTTTGTAGTGCCTCGGGGTCAGGCAAGGTAAACAAATATAATTACTATATACATGCAAAAAACCTGACACAACACCACTCCCCGAATGCACACCCTGATACAAGTGATATCTTACAGTAGTTGATTCGTTGATATCCCATATGAACCATGGCTGGTTTCAGTGGTCTCCACGTCACAGAGAGATTTCGCCCCAGGAAGTCTGCCAAGTCGGAGCTGTTTCAGCAGTTGGCTTCGCTAGTGGCCCAGCAAGCTCTGCAGCTCAGCTCGCAGGACGCCGATCTCACCATCGATGATTAGGGGACTACCATCTGGTAAACTAACATAGCTATTGAAAATGGCCATTTATAGTGGATTTTCCCATTAAACATGGTGATTTTCCATAGCTATGTTAGTTTACCAGAGGGTAATTATCCCAACAATGGATGACAGCGGCTTGTTTCATCTTATTTCCCATGAATGGGTCACAATAACATGATAATTTTCTGCAATTAATGTATTATCATTACGAAAACATGGATAACAATGGTTTTTCATCATATTTCTCCTTTGGAACTGATGGTAATTTGCCCAGTTTATGATTGAGAACTGATTGGCTGATTTGTCGAGTTATCAACTTGTTGGGTGCCAGGAGATCGCTCGCGCCGTTTCAGGCGGGTCTGAGAGATGATGGGATGTGGGACCATTTGTGGATCATAGATATCATAGCACATGTGACATGCGTAAGCTTCACTTATGCAATGTCTATATATATAATATGTATATACATATATTATACATAGATACAGTGAGATCATTGAGAAATTTCAGCATGACCTGACTAGGATTTTTGCGCTATGGCCGCAGTTTCTCACGTATTTGGACCCAGAAATATATGGCTTCATGGGATGCAGCGGGTTGCAACGACGTTCCCAGCTCCTCGAGGGGATTCAGGCATGAGCATTGATGCCATATTAGTACCATGGTCATGGTCATTTTTTCAAATAAAGGATGAAGGATCTGGGATATGCCCAAAAAGATCAAAAAGACAATTTTTTTGGTCAAAACCGAAGGTCTTTACACAATTTTATAGTGAAGATCTACGAACATCTCAATGATCAATTGCCATTGGATTTTGTTCAGCCAGGCCTGGCCATTTCCCAGGATGTGCCAGCCTCTCATCCGGTCTTTCCAGCCCTGATGGAGGACAGGAAGCCATGCTGTGGTGTACTTAAAGACATCCCCAAAAAGTGGCAGGCCACAAATCTTTCATGTTTGAATATATTTAACAGTTTAGCAAACTTTCAACTTAGACATGCACAGATGCTATTTTCGAATTTAGTCTGCGGTTTGTGGATAGGACAGGCTGAATTCCCTCCCCCCAGTATTTCCAGGACGTGACAATTCACCCTCTGAAATACCCTTCGGCTAAACTATACCATATAACATCATATAACTATTGATTTTCACGTAAAATCATAATTTTTGATGGGTAAATCATAATTTTTGATGGGTAAATCACCATTTTTAATGGGAAAATCCACTATACATGGCCATTTTCAATAGCAAACTGTTAAATTACTGGAGGGTAGCTGCCTGCGGACGCTGGGCAAGGCTGCGACTGCCTGCTTGGATGACTTCCAGGCCACAAGACACAGTGCAAGTGATTTGAGAGCTCAAACATATGTGTATATATATATTGTATTGTATTGTATTATACTATGTTATACTATATTATATTATATTATATTATATTATTTATTTTGATATATATATATATGTACATATTATGTCATATAAAGACACATCAACAGTATATTTAAAGTTAAAATATACAGTATATATATATAGTTGCCATACATCTAGTCTATATATATATACCCAGACATTGAGTACAGTGCCTGTTTCCCTGCCTTTTCTGAAGAATTTCTTGACCGTTGCCATGAGGCTCCTGCCGCCGTCCAGTTGGTGCCGGGAAACCTGGTTGCCGTGGGTATCCCCAAATGAAACTGCTACAAAGCCTGGTTTCAGATTGAGCCATTTTCCTACATACATTATATGGAGGGTTCCTAAAATAGGGGCACCCCAAATCATCCCAAATTAGACCATTTTAGGAAACTTCTATATATCATCCATGAACAGACCTCGTCGGCAAACTTGAGATGCATCAATGAACATGTTCTGACCCTCTGGTAATTTGATGTAATTTTGGTACATTGCTATGGAGCATGGCCAATTGTTGCATGATTTAGCCAATGGACATGGGCGATTTCCATAGCTATGCTAGATTCTTGGAATTGTCCTATGTCCTGCTTGCTTGTCAGAGGGTAATTACATTCCTACACCGGAAATTAGTTGACAAGCAGCAAAGGACTTCAACAGTGAGCAACAGAATGCACAATCAGCATACAAACCCAGCTGAATACGATTTTCCTTCGAGTCAATTCCAGATGAAAAGCTGATTTGAACATGTTTTTTTTGAGATGGGTGCAAACCACATACCCTCTGGTAAACTAACATAGCTATGGAAAATCACCATTTTTAATGGGAAAATCCACTATTTCAATGGCCATTTTCAATAGCTTTTTGTATGTTTACCAGAGGGTACCAGCGAATGTATATGTGCATGTTGCGATTCTCATGGCGCTTTTGTGTTGTTTGGGACATAGCATGCATATCTGAGCGATGTCAGCTATTCTCAGCCACATAACTATGGAAAATCCACCCATGTTTCATGGGAAAACTCACTATTTCTATGGTCATTTTCAATAGCAAACTGTTAGTTTACCAGAGGGTAGTTGACTTTTGGATCAATGACATAATACCTCTTGTCAAGGAGTCGAGGGACTTTGTGCGTTGCTTGTTTTGTTTTTTTTTGATGTGTTTTTCGTCTCAGGAACGGCTTGTCCAAACTCCGACTGGGCCGAGGTGCGCTGTGAATTTGATGTGTTTTTCATTCCTTCTGCACATTCCTGTTTTTGTTCAGATGATTCAGACGATAATCCAATATCGAATAGGCCTGTACAGGTCTGATTCAGTCTAATACATATATTTCTCTTGGTACAACACAAGAAACAAACCTTACCTATAAAATAAGTATACACATTATAGACTTATTCCAAGTTGTTGTCAGTTCCAAGTCCTTGATTTCTTGGTACAACATGATATTCCTTATAAGATGGTTCCATGCATCCCTCAGATCAACTACTTGGGAGTGCAGTTCCAGCTTATGGAGGTTAGAATCCCACAGGTATAGCCACAACATGCCACAACAATAGCAATGTTTTTCCACGCCCTGCCCTCCCCCAACCGGGTTGCATATCCCATCCTATCACCAAAGTGGCTTGCATATCCCATTCTATCACCATGGTCTCCTGTAAATTCCAGAACATTTTATAAAATGTTATAAGATCCTATAAATTCCAACAAATTCAAATTTAAATCCTATCAAATCACCATTTTTCCTTGGAATTCTGCTCAAGAATTGCCCAACTTTTCAGGTGACAGTGGTCTCCTTGCGCAGTTCGTTCCCGTGCTGCGGAGCTGGCTGGGTCTAAGCCTTGGGTCGATTTCACCAACAAAATGGGGATTTCACCATGGGAGTCGAATGAGAATATACTGGGATATCTCCCCAGCAATATGATACTTGGGTCTGACCAAAAATGTGGGAGAATCTGTGCTATTTCAATGGCGAAAGTTTAGCTATGGGTTGGGGGCATCCTATTTTCAGACAAACTCATAGAAAGAGAATCATCAGAAACAAGAGACTTTGGATGGTTTCTGGACGATGCTTTCATCTTTTGAGGAGCAAGTCATACAATGCTATTTTAGGGTACATTATTTTGAAAAAAAGCTGTAAGGCAATATAGCTATGAATAGTGTTGATTAAAAAAACACAACAATCATGATGGAAGATCATTGCGGGAACGAACAATGAATGATCACTGATGGCGATCAGTAAAGGTGATTGCTGATGTAATCAATGCTGGTGATCAATGATGGTAGCCATGGTGGCAGTGATGATGATGATGATGATGATGACCCATGACCATGACCATGACCATGACGATAACGATGATGACGATGATGACGATGAGACCATGTATATATATATATATACATATTCATATATTCATATATTGTTTTGTGTTCAAGCTTTATTTTCCACAACTATGAATCATACGATGCACATGGCGCTCTTGAATATGATGCCATGGACATGGCCAACTGAGGTGAGCTGTATCCCAGGGACGGGGGCTGGGAACCGAGGAAGATTGGCGGATTATTGTAGGATCACTGATTCAGAGTGACAGAATCTATGTTTTAAATGAGAATTTCATAGGATTTGTTTTGCATTCTTTGAGTTGTTCAGCGACTGATGAAACTTCTAAGTTGTTTTTTTGTTTATTTTTGCCAAGGAATATAAAGGATTGTCCAGACAATCGAAATTGTGTAGCTCAGTGATCCCCAGGCATTACCACAAAATCACCGTCGTCAGCTGCTAAATCACCAAACTATCATCATACTAATCATACTATCACCATAAAATCACTGAAAATCACCAGGAGTTAGCTTTGGTGGCCAATGCCTATGCACGCTGCGGTGTGTCCGCTTCTGCTGCTCGGCTCTGGTTTCATCTGGTTTCTGGATGACACGACCATTTTTGAAGGATTAAAGAAGACAACAGTTAATATCTATCGAGTCGTTGTTCTATCAAGTCTCTCCATTTTGAACAGAATTATAAGTTAGAAGTACTAGGTGTGTGTTTTTGTTGGGTGATCATAATGAAGATCATGTTTGCATGCCTATTATTGATGGGAAGATTCATCTATACATGGAATTACATGGATATAAAATCATATAAATGATATGTTCCAGAAAGCCAAGTTTGGAAGGCATAGGTTTCTGTTTGAGACTTACATCGAAAACATACCTGCAGTGAAAGCCCCTGTGCCATTCCCCATTTTCCCCTCCGTTTCAGTTTTATTTAGCGATGTTTTTCGTCATCCATGATTTCATGATTTTCTGTCAGGTGGAATTGAACCCCAACCCCACAACAAAAAAAAAAACTAAAATGGGATGGTTTTTTAGCCACTATTTGTAGTGTCACTAGAGGCTACTTGAAGCGAGATCCTGAGCCCATGGCTGCGAGTGCTTTCGTTAGGTGTGCGATGCTTTGTTTGAAGATGTGGCAAATTTGGCGGTGCAGTCTGTCGACGAGCTGGTTTCTCAGGCATGGAAGCTTTGGGTGACAAGTGGTTCTCCAGTTCGCTGAGCGTTGAGACAACAAACTTTACATATATATATATATACAATTATATACATATATATATATGTACATATAATTATATACATATAATTATATATATATATTCACTATGCATAGTATATAGTATATAGCCATATAGTTGTGATAAATTGGGTATTATGATATACATATTACAACTTACATATTGTCCCATTGTGTGCTCTCAGGATGTGGCCAATTTGGCCAATGCTTTTGCCAAGTTGGATGCTGGTGGGTCGTAGCCACAGGTGGCCCCTGGGGTCCTCCTGGGGGGTCAAGACCCCCTTGGGAGGACCAGCTAGACCGGCTGAGGCGTGCTGGACAGGAACTACTTCTCCAACTCGCCAGAAATGCGAAGCTGTCTGGCACTTACAAGCTGGAGCTGAGAGCTGCATGTACTGCACAGTTTCTAACTCCACTTTCCAAGATATACTCAGAAAGAGGCCCACTTATTTGGGATGAAGACCACCCGCAAGAATGAGGATATCACTGCCAAAAAACATGCATCCAAAAGATCTGGGATATCCACTGGATAGGTGGTTGAGACGCCGGTTGGGACATTGACAAAGTTCAATAAATCCAGGACAGGTGTTTTCATTCTTATCCGATCGAGGGTCACGTTTCAATTTTCCCATACCGAAGTACAGACCTGACCGTGGCTCTGGACCTTTCTGTTAGGTGCACAAATTTCGGCAGAAAATGGGCGGAACCTATTCGTTTTCCTCCCCGGGGGATCCCCGGTCATCAACCAGTTTCACTACTTGGATTCGGATGTGCAGACCGAACAATAAACCATTCCCAACGTTGCCATGAATAGATGGTCAAAATCATCCCCCAAATGCTAGTTTTGTATTTTCTGTACCATCTTAGACAACTTAGTTTTAGGGTTGGCTTTACCATAGAGGGGTTTCCATAAATGGGGGTACCCAAGATGGATGGTTTACAATGAAAAAAACACCTATTGAAATGGATGATTTAGGGGTACCCCCATTTTAGGAAACCTACAATAGGGATATATCCCATAATAAACACTATTATCCCATATTATCCATATGTTAACCATAGTTAACCCTCCATTATCCCATATCAATTAGACAATTCAACATGTCAACTTCAACGGAAGTCGATGGACATCCAGGTCCCAGATGGAGCCTGCGCATCTCGCAGCTCTGGCCTGGGCCTACGCACGTTTGCAACACCCCGAGGCAGAGCCCAGAGCTGGTGGAGAGTTCAACAACAGAAATCTGTGAAAAACATGGGAGTGAAGTGAGCGAAGCAACAGAAATGTGGAACATCTATGAAAATATCAAGGTTTAATTTGGGTTGAACCAGCAGGAATTGGGGAGTTTACCAACAAAAAGGTCAAACATGTGGGTTTGGGTTTAGAAAAGCTACCTGAAAATTCATAGAAACGGGGATTCATTGCAAATTTAACCGATAAAATGATGCTTGACCATGGGATTTTGGGGTAGTGTAGGTTAGTGTCATCCAAAAGTCTTGGAGGAAGTGAAATTCATCAGAACCCAATATCTAGTGGAAACTCACGATCTCCAGTTAAGATATCATCCCATGCCTTGCACCAAACCCAGCGATCAAATATAAAGACAAGCATCATCAAGCAGCTTAACTTCGAAGATGATGCAGGCAGCTCCATTGTTGCGGGCCATTGCGGAAGAGCTCTTCTCGAGTCAAGGCTTTTTGAACATGAATTTGGATGACCTGAAGACTTCCGTGCTAAGGAGTTGCATATCATAAATCATAATAGGCTGCATATATTAGAATGTGTCTATAGAATATAACATTATACTGTAATTATTATATTATATTATATTATATTATATTATATTATTATATTATATTATATTATATATTGTATTGTATTGTGTTGTGTTGTGTTGTATTGTATTGTATTTGTATTGTATTGTATTGTATTGTATTACGTTATATTATATTATATTATATCATGTTGTGTATTATATATATACATACACTTACATTATACATATATATAAAAAATCGATTATATAGGCTATTTGATACATGAATATCCATGATATGTGATATATGCTACATACAATACTTATATTGAATATGTACTTATGTCGTTCTCTCCCATACGTTTCACTGCTGACCTGCTAACCTGCCACTGGTGGAGGCTTTCATCGTTTTTCCACGCAAGAGATTGTGAATTTGCTCAGTGTCTGGAACTTACTGCAAGAACTTGCCAGAAAACTCAGAGAGATGTTTGATAGTCACTATATGATATATGATATATATGTATCTATATTTTTATAGATATTATATATATACATATTGTATATATCTGTATACTTACATAATCTTACATACACATTTCTTTTTAACTCCGTAAACCCTAAACCTAAGGTTTTGAGTACTTGAATGAATTTGGGTTGATTTCCGCATCTGAAGCTTTTGGAAACAACCCAAAGCATTATCAAGGAAAGGTCTAAGTTGAAGTTCGGGTCGGTCAATGGGCTAATTTGTAGCTTTTGAAGGTCTTTGTTGGGAAATGTCCGAGATCCGGCGTGACTGTCATTGACGTGCCAAAATTCAGGTGTTTAGACTGTTGCTTGTCACAGATCTCCGTCATCTGGAGACGTTACCTTTGTATCCCAAGGCCTTCGCGAAAACGCGCGTGAGACATGAGCCGTTGCGCTTGACTCAGAGGTTTTGATCAAGCTAAGAATTTTCAGTTGCACGCTCAACATTTAAGATGGAAACTACACAGGGACCTATTCACAAAACTATTGAACATTGGCCACACTTTCTGAGGTTTCATGTTGGGGATGCCAAACACAAGCACCACCTCAGTCTGTTGGCTTCCATGAAAGGGTTCAAAGAAAAAGCAATTGAGCCATCTGAGGCTCAAAAGTTTGGCTCATTACTTGAAGGAAAAGCCACAGGCGCAACAATCTGAGCTAGTCTCAGCTTAGTGCATCAAGGTGCAGACATCCAAGCCATACCCAGCACTTTTGAGCTGCCAGTCGACCTGGACATAGTGCAGGTCATTGCAAAGATGGTGCCATTGGTCGGAAACTCAGGAAAAGGTGCTGGACACCATTGACATGCCGCTGATTGCTCCGTTATTGTCAGATATTTGATATTTCAAACGTGTCAGATATTTGTGTTTAAACATCATTTAATAATGATGGTTAATAATTTGATATGATTATTAACAATCATTATTGTCATCATTTGCCATTTTGCCATCATTGATGTCATGGGGTTTCTCTTCCACCGTGGGTGAACCATGGTGAACCCATTCCACCTCGGTCTCTCGTAGGACGTCCTATACACCGCTTCTTCCTTGGCAAGGCCCGGCAGGCTTGCGAAAGGCAGCTAGCGTTGAGACCAGAACCCAGACACCTTGCCTTGACAGGGTAAACATGGGTAATTTTTAATGGCTAGTTACTTTGATGTTTAATTCAATGGATTGCTTTTGAAAACCATTGCTTTTACCTCCGACTCTTTTCCTGTAGATTTCCCCTTCCTCCAATTCTGGGATTAATCTTTTGCCAAATAAAGAGACACGTCTTTTCTGCAGGGTAGCTTAAGTACAGTAGCTACTATATGTTATAAAAGCAAGCTCTCAAATTGATTCTCTTCCCATTCCCAACCATCTAGAACCATGGGCCCCTGATAGTTATGTGCCAGTTGATTGGGACCCCGAAAAAAGATGAAAAAAGTAAGTCGCAATTCCAAAAATCCCGATTTCCGGGTATCAACATCCCAACTTCTGTTGGTAGATTCCCCATTTATCTTGTTTGAACCTAAAAAAACCTTGGTGAAAATCCACCAAAATCCTGTGTTTCTTCAGGGATCCTCAAGGAGACGCTGGCAGGATGAAGATCTTCGACCCGGAAATCTACGGGCTCTTGGCCCAGAACATACTGCTGAATCGGTCACTCGGCCCGGGGGAGTGCTATGGAGTGCTGTGATTTGTCCGGGGTCGCTAGATGTGTTTGTTTGGGGGAGGTATGGGGAGGTTTAAAGCATCACCTTCTACACATTTTGGAGGTTGACTAGCGGTTGAACCTCACAGAAGCTGATGTTGCTTGGGGACATCCGTAAGCATCGCAGGCATGGGAGAGTTGTGATGCTAGATGTGACGTATGTGATCGCTTTGGGCTGCGGTTTGCACCTATGGACTTGGACTGTTTAGGAAATTAGGGGCTGGAGACTTTTGGGACAACTCGGCTGTAAGTGGAAACTCATGGCTTTTTGATGTCCCGACTGCCGTGGTTGCAGGGACTTCCCAAGGTTGATTGGTTAGATCCTCATTTGGTTTAAGCACTCCCCCCGGAGTTTGGTTGGTCAGGTCAGGTCCGGTCAGGTCCAATCACGTCAAATCCCGTTTTTGCTGCTTGGTTCAATCTCCATTTTGTTTTTTTTATTGTTTGAATTATATTAGAATATATTATATAGATCATCCATTTCTGATCCATTTCGCTTGGTTAAACCCATCATTCATTTCCGCTCCATGGAGGTTGGTTAAACCATGTCAAACCCATCATTAGGTTGGTTAAACGGATTAACCATATTATGTAAACCATTCATTTCTTTTCCATTTCGCTTAGTCAAACCGTTCAACTCCCATGATTTTTTTCCCGCCTTTGGGGCCCACAACGACCCCAACCGTACGCGTGGCGAGCCGAGGAAGGTCAGCGCCAAGCAGGGCATTTACCTCATGCAGTCCTTCTCACAGGTGGATTTCTGGGGGATCTCTGGGAGACTGTTTGGTAGTTCCTGGTTGGTGGTTTGGAGCATTTTTTATTTTCCATTTCATATATGGGATGTCATCCCAACCCCATTGACGAACTCAGATTTTTCAAGATGGTTTAAAACCACCAACCAGTGTTCTATCATTGCATGATTACCAAACAGTCAATAACCAAACAGTACTAGAAATAGTAGACTAAATTACAACTATACTACAACACTAGTATAACACTTTACTATCATTGTTTGTACTACAACTATATTACAATAGTCAATAGTCGAAAATTAGAGGTATCATTGGTATCATAATTTGTCATGATATGTTCTACATATATACTGTATGTGATTTTATGCGCATAAATGCCCAACATAACCAACAACGTGTGTGAATGATCTAGGACCATCTCCACCTGGCTGGAAAATCCATCGCCGTTTATTGGATTCTCACTGGGTATAGAGTTAGGTAACGACAAAATATGAATATTAGCATATATATATATAGTATATAATTTATACGAATATATCACATACAAAACATACGTACAAATAGTAAGGATATATGATATATATATATATATGTATAATAGCATATATAAGTATATATAATATGATATATA
>Ga0126342_10002317_pt1 | contig 29410 bp, 28 predicted proteins | sample Cyp1metagenome_FD_92528 | JGI IMG/M metagenome (GOLD analysis project Ga0126342, IMG submission 92528) | Coral microbial communities from Lord Howe Island, Old Settlement Bay, Australia - Cyphastrea 1 metagenome | ecosystem: Host-associated > Invertebrates > Cnidaria > Coral ...
ATCTCAAGAGGTGTGCAAACCTTGAAAATACAAAATCACGACATACCTCAGAATTCCGGCTGTGATTTGAAAGGTTGATTTTGCCAATAAGGCAGGAAATTATGCAGGTCCTGGAGGTTACAGATACATATACATACATATATGTACATGTCACACATCCGTACACACTCAAAAAAACATCATGACTCATGACTCTCTGGTTGCAATGGCGTCAGTTGTTTTCGCCATCGGCACCTCCTCGGACTTGATGAAGGTTGGGACGCTGGTGGGCAGGAAATCCTAACGCCGCTGGGAAAATGTCGGCTAGGCCGGGCTAGGCCTAGCCATGGAGCTTTTGATTTGGGAACATCATGGGAAAAATTGGGAAGATATGAAAAACAAAAACAGAAAAAAAACACTATATATAATTATTTATGATGATGGACTATAGTCTATAACATATAAAACACTGTAACATTAAAAAAACACTAGTCACTATAGTCTATAAGTGATCTATAGATGGTGGATTTTCCAGCACGCCAGCACCGGAGGGTACATGGCCAATCTTAGATACCCTAAACCCAGCACTGGTTACGATGAGGATCCCGATCTCCAATACAGGATGGGGCCCCCCAGTCGATAGCGTTCAGTTGCCCTAAAAAAAGTGGCTGAATTCTATGGTTTATGGTAGATATAACGAACTAGTTAATGGTGGTTTTGGGTTTTGTTATGGTTTATAAACCAACTTATAACTGGGGGGGCCCATCCTGTATGTAATGAAACAAGACTGCGGGATTAGGGATCACCATGTTTAGTGGGGAGTAGGATTGGTAGTACATGTGTGAATCCATCATGCTCCATCCAATTAGGGTGGTGATTAAATCTGGAACAATCGCCAAATGGGTGTTGGTTGGGGTTCAACCTATCCAACTTTTGATAATTTGGGTGTGACCAGACAAAACTGGGGACATTTAAGGACCCGAGTTGCATAGTGTTTTATTGTTGGCTGTCACCAACAATGAAAACGCCTTGGCGGACTAAACATCCCATTGTGGTATACACAATTTTCAAACAGACCTAAATAGTTGATGATATAGCTATATACCATGAGTGTTTTTTCATGTCTTGTTTCCATCCCCCATCTTCCTCATCTTCAGGGATGGGCTGCTCCATGCTGCACATGAGAATCTCTGTGGGATCACAACGGGGACGGGACCGAGCTGAAACGCGGCGCTCACCACAGTCGATGCTTCCAAAGCTACGTCAAACCCCAACAATCACCACAAAATGTCATCATAAATCACCATAAATAACCATAAACCACCATTAGTCCATATCGTTCTTACTAAATGCCCATAAATCAGCATCAAACACCATCATGAATCACCATTTATCACCTTTACTCACTATTAGCCACTATTAATCACTGTCAAATAGTTAATTAAAAATAGTGATTTCATCATGATGAATAACCATTTATCAGCATTTATCACCATCATAAATCAATCACTATCAAAATCAAAAATCACTATCAAATCATATGATTAACATTTATCAATCATCACTATCAAATAGTGAATCAAAAATAGTTATATAATCAAAACTAGTGATTAAATGGTGAATCAAAAAGGTAATATCATCACTATTAATCAAAAATCATCATTTTTTTGCTTAATCAAAAATCATCAAACATCATTCATCATCATTAATCACCAATATATAAATGTAAAAAAAAACATCACTATCAAATCACCACACAAAATCATGAGATCCCCGGACTCGTCGTGCTCTGCTCGAGGCGCTGCAGTTGTTCCACACGCGCAATCGCAGCGCCTACAGTCGCGTCGCGTCCCGGTCAGAAGGGGGCCATGGGATTTATATCGGATTTATATGGGATTTATACTAGTAATTCATGGGATTTATATGGGATTTCACCAAGAACATCGGGATATAATGATGTACAATGGACATCTATAGTACAAAATCATGAGATCACTTAACCAACAACAGTGACATACAATGGAAATTCACGGGAATTAAGCAACAACAAATAGTGGTATCATGAATAATGGACATATCATTAGCATACCAACCAGATCCAACCAGTAAGATTGATTGGGATACCGACTGGTAATACGGACATCTGACTTTTTATGATGGATTTAACATAATAATAACTGTCAGTTGGATGATGGTTATGAGAAAATTATGGGGCAACTTGAATGGACATATGTTTTCCCGAAATTTGTTGGTTTGCTATGGAAAACGCTTCATGATTTAAACGATGATCTACAAATTAAACATGGTGATGTTTCCATCGTTATGTCAGTTTACTAGAGGGTAATACAGTAATAAGTGTATATATATATAGTCATCTTTGAAGTAGATAGAACATGAATCTTTCAAATAAGTTACATTTTTTCTTGCACATTTCCATGTCTACTCCAGGATGACTATATATTCATCTACATATATGTATGTATACAGTATATGGTATATGTATAGCAACCCTATTCATATAATATATATATATATATATTACATAATTACATATATATATAATTATGTGGATTTATTATAAATATTATAGATTTATGGAATGACCTGGACTTTCTAGAGATTTCGAAGGTTGGGGATCCTGAAGAGAATGGGAATTTGAGAGGAGTCGTAGAAATCCAAGCAGTTCAACCAGTCAAATGACTGTCAGATAGGAATTCGACTCTGCAGTGGGTAATTGACGTGCCAACCCCTCAATCTCAAGAGAAACCCACTTAGTTTTGAACGGAACAGGGGATCTTTTTGGAAGTTTCAGCCTCCTGAAACAGTATCTAACCTACTGCAATCATCTTCCAAAAGAGGGATAGGGCAATGAAAGCACCAAATGAAACCACCAATGAATTCAGATTCTAATCTGAGAGTCATCAATAAGCCAGCCTTTCTGCCTCAGACCTCCTGCACATCACGTACCATACACGTCCATGGAGTGCAAGAGGAAGTGCAATCAGCTGACCACTATCAAAATAATTCAGTGCGCATCTGTATCCTCTACGCAGATAGCAACATTACATCCCAAACGGAGATCCTTGGATAACTCTGGCGCAACGACTACGCATAACTCTTGATAGCTCAGCTTGACACTTGTACCCATTCCGACTGCGAACCTGTGGGGGAACGGCCTTGGCCACTAGCACCTGAAGCAAATGACACACACACTACCCAATTGGGTATGCCCTTTGTGGCAGCAAACAACAAACAAACCACCGATTTGACAATAATGTACTTCTACTAACCCATTTTGAATGGAAGGGACATATTGTTGAACATATTGTAAGAGCATGTAAGAGCTATCACCTCTAAGACGCAAGGGGAACCCCTAATAGTGCCGCTGTCCAATTCGAACATCATCTTCAAACTCCGGTTTTTTGAATTCCATGTGTTTTTCCCCGGGATATGTGGTTCTCGAAATCAGGTCACACAAATACACAAGGACATCTCTTGAAGCAAAAAATACAGGCTGAATCGGAGATGGTTCCGACGTTTCATCTTGTGCTCCTATCATGTCGGCACTGCTCACCATTGATTAGCTTTGCCGGTTTGCTAAAATCACATCTTTTCCTGCAGATGTTGAACACAAAAAAAATATGGTCTCCCCATAAAATAAACACATTTCACATCATTTCACCGGGCTTTTTTTTGGGGGTATCCAAGATTACGGCAGAATGGATGTTACCCTCTGGTAAACTAACATAGCTATTGAAAATCACCATTTTTAATGGGAAAACTCACTATAAATGGCCATTTTCAATAGCTATGTTAAATTACCAAAGGGTAAGGGATGTTGAGGGCTGTTATGGCTGATGAGCTCGAGCCAGGTCCCAGGAACCCAGTTGAGCTTGAATCATGGTCGTATGAAATCATGGCTTCAAGCTCCGCTGTTCCTTGGTGAATCCATAAATGTTTCATGAATCATGGTTGATCACGCTTAATCCATGGTTAATCACTTATATTTCACGAAATATAATTAATCCCATGTTAAGTCAGCTTTTTAAGTAGATTCCCTGGAATTTTGAGCGGGCTCGCCAGCGAATTTTTCGAACGGACCTGCGTTCGTCAGCTGTGGCATCGGTGGAGCGGAAGCTCCCCCGTGAAGAGCCACACCCTGGCAGTGCCATGTTTTCATGCGCCCCTGGTGATGGCTACATCGATTGGGAAAGTATGATGAACATTCAAGAAAACGTACAAACAAATTAAATTAACCATATAGAATCGAAATCATGAATAATACTGATCTAAATAGACTGGTTATATAAATCCCTCTAGATTGATAAACAAACGCCCAAAAACTGCGCAATGCACATGATTTTGCGAACGTTTTGACACTGGCTATATTATATATACACATTACAATATATATATATACATATTCTATTCTATTATATTATATTATATTATATCACATTATATTATATTATATTATTGTATATTATATTATATTATATTATATCATATTATATTATATTATATTGTATTATATCATATTATATTATATTATATTATATTATATTATTGTATAGTATATTTTATTATATTATATATATATGGCTTAACAAATGGCTACTAACAACTTAGAAACTAGATCTATCTAGTAGCCATTGCTACAATGAGTTATAATCATTATATTTTGTATATATGTTATGAATATATACGTCATGATATGTAATGATATTGTAGTACATGCATCACAAACATTCACAAACCCACTTAGGGACTTTTTTTTACCAGGGTCAAGACTGGAGAAATATGTTGGAATAGACTTGCTGGATCAAACGTGAGAATCCGTGTCTATCCTGGAAAATTGGGCTGTCTGCAATTGTTGGATGTCCCATGCTCTGAATGGATTGTCAATGGATTGGTTTAAGGGAGAGTCTACAGGAAACCATAGATTTTCCCATTAAATATGGGGCTTTCCTGTAAATTTCCCCTAATCCAATCCATTGAGATTGGTGCTGCAAAAAAGCAGCAGCACAGTGTGATGACATCCGACTGGCTGCGACCTGACCTGGCGTTTAGGTGCTGCAAGCTGGTACACCTGGCGCGTCCCAATGCCGATTTGTACCATGGTCAAAGCATGGTATATGATGTTTATGGTCATCCCATATTTGGTACCCTTTGTTATGAGAATATCAATCCCTATGAAAATGGGTTGATGACCATCCCTAATATATATATATATATTATAGGATCCAAGTTTTGACCAAGGCACATAGAGTCTAAGGGTGAAAAGAGCTTCCTTGCTTCGGCTGAGAAGGGATGGAACATGATGGAAGTCAACACATCTGCAGCCTGGCCACTGTTTTGCAATCTCCAAGATGTCATGATGTTCACTGGGCAAATAATTATGACATATATGGGGATGGGTCAAAACCCTATCCCCCTGGTGAACATCAAAATAGCTGGTAAATGGATGTTCATCCCACTAAAAACGGTACTATAGGTATTGACCCATCCCCATATTGAAATACAAAAAAAAGTATGTTCACAACCTGACAGTCATCAAAGCAACAAGGAGTTTGCATGGTTCCATTTGAACCCCAACCTGGCCAGTCTGTTTTTGGATCATCGACAAACCTCACTTTGTCCGGAAGATGACTGGAGACCCAAAATCTGGATTTAAGTCTCAAGCCATGGAATTTAACTCTCAGCAAGCGATGAAAGCACTCTCATGTTTTCCATGAACCAACTGTATATATATATATTGTTATGGATGTCTGATAGATATGTATGAGTCATCTATAATAAGTCATCTATAAAGATTATATAACCCCCAAAAGATACCACATCCGATCTCCGCCATGAGCCCTGACGGCGCAGTTCGAACGGCGCCTTCTGCTTCAGCGCTTGCAGCTCCGTTAAGACCAGTTCTGCCAACTCGTCCAGATCCCTACCCGACTCTGGGGAGGCCTCAGTGTGGGGACCTGGGGATGGGTCAACCAGCTGAGGGAGTTTCTTTCAGGCTGAATCCAAAGTAAGAACTGCTTAGTCCAAATGAAACATGAAACTAAATTTTAAATGAGTGAATTAGGAATTAACTTGAGGATACTTGAATGGAGTGAATCATTCCACCAGGGGTTTTGATTGGAGGATACTTCACATTTTCTACTGATTCTACTGGGACTACCAAGGCCGTTATAACTTATCAAGATTAGATTTTTGCTGAGCAAAAATCTACCTTATGATACCTTATAAGGGTCCACAAAAAGATGCCCTTTGGCAGTTCTTCCAGGATGTGAGGAAGACGATGCTTGTCCCATACATTCCAGGTTTCCGACTTGGAAAAAAACTTGTGAGTTGGGGGGAAAATCACCCCGAAATGAGGAATTCAAAGCCATCAAACCAAATCACTGAATCACCTGCTGGGAAACGTCAATGGGATGGATTAGGTCAGCGTCTTTGGTGAGGATATGACTCAGGTCAAACGATCACCGTAAATAGGTTCTTGCAAGGGAATGTCATTGGGTAGAAAACACAGTGTAGATAATGAGGATATCATGGGATATGTAATCGGATGTTTAATGGGAAGTACACCAATCTATGACATGAGAGAAAAAACGCGTTGTGTTTTTTCCCAGTTCATCTTATGTACAAGAACATACCCTCCATGTTTGATAGTCAAAAACCCTGAAGCCCCCACCGTTTTCGATGGTACCCTCTGGTAATCAGCTCCATAACTTGCTGCAAAATTCCCCCAGTTCGACGATTTTCCCATTCCCATTGAAATGCCCTTCTGTAACTAGGATACTATAGCTGGTTGGTGGTTTTAACCATCTTGAAAAATCTTAGTCAATGGGAAGGATTATCCTATACATTATGGAAAATAAAAAAATGTTCCAAACCACTAACCAGATAGGCAATGTCCTAGCCAAGTTTGGCACCCGTCACCTGCCCTGGCCACCCGGCCACTCGCTCCAGACGGGTCAAGCGCTCCTCGAGCACAGCAATGGGTTCCTGAGGCAAATCATGGTGCTGCGACCTGCGATGGAGACCCTCCGGTAACTGTGGCAAATGAACATCCACTATAAATGGATGTTACCCTCTGGTAAACTAACATAATTATGGAAAATCAGCATTAAAAATATTGGGAAAACTCACTATAAATGACCATTTTCAATAGCTATGTCAGCCATTACCAGAGGGTAAAATCTAGGAAGATGAAAATCATCTACTGAATCTACTGGATGGAAATTTTCCAGCTATGGAGCTGATTACCAGAGGGTAAGCTGATGTACCCACCATCCAAGTGACATATAGACATATTTTTGATCCTGAAACTTGCAAATGGGGGGTTGGAAGATTGGAGAACGATCCTTTCCAATCTTCAAACGGCGGGGATGGTACATCCCATCATATCCCTGTAGTATCCCTACCATCCCATCATCGTTGGTTTCATAACCTCAGTTGCTAACCAGTTCTAGACTTGATCTGGCATTTTTTATCTGAAGATTTTTAAAAAAATCATCTCAACCATGAAAATCGATCAAACTCTGGGAGTTTTCCATTTTTTTTTCCCCATTTTCCATCGGTTTTCCCATGGTTTTCACCCAACCCCCAGGGGATTTGCCGCCCGGACTCGGCCCCCTTTGTGGCTCCTTGTAGGACTCGGCCTGGCGTCGCAGCTGCTCCAGCTCCTTCTCGAACAAACGGACCCACTGCAGCTGGAGCTCGGAGGCCTGGCAGTGCATAAATTGGTGTTGTGAAGGTTGAAATATACATAATATATATATATATATATCATATATATATATCATATATATATATCATATATATATATATAGATAATATATATATGTATATATATATACACATATTTCATGTATATAGATATATATTTCACATGTATATATATAGATATATAGATAGATATTTCATATTGTTGTTGTCATGCGTACATGAATATACATGAATATCATGTATGTCTTCATATGTACCTGGAAACCGGGTGGCACCTGGTTTGGTTCCAGATGTCAACACGATCACAATCAGGGTCATTTGGCTTCAACCACCATCTACCACTGTCAAGTGATGTTCAACTCAAAAAATGGGGGATCTCGTTTTAGATCGCACTTGTTTCCTTCTTTTGCGGCTCCTCATCACCAACACACACATGCATACATACATACATATATATATGTATATATATAATTATATATATATGTATATGTATATATATATATACTGTATATATGTATATATATATATATGTATATATATATGTATATACAACATTGGTAGCACGAGTAATCTTAAATTATCTGCAAACATATCATTCTCGGCTGACTAGTGGATAACTATACTTCTTATCAGTTCTTATCCTCATGTGCCAAAAACAATCAAAACCACATATATCAAACTCTTAAACTGCCATTCACCAAGGACTATCTGGATTTTTGACACCACCAACCAGCTTTCATCAGGACCTTTTCCCGAAGCCGACCCAACCTGCATCCCCGAGCCACTTCGGGCATCGCTGGAACTCTGCCCTTGCAGCTGGGAGACCTATGGTGACGGAGCAGGCGACCGGAAAAAACTGACTGCTGGATATGGCTGGATGTCCGACAAGTAGGTATGGTTCAGGATAAATTATTCTGACATTGTTTATACATGTTTACAACTCATTGAGATTGAGATAATGTGTTTATTGTTATTCGGGAAATCACCTATGATATAAGATATATAGATGTGTATAGAAACGGGACGATTCTATTGCACTGGTAGGATTAGCAGCGTAAATCAAGTAACTTGGGTGTGGCTCATATATTATTGACTGCAGATCTTTGACTTCTTTCATCGTGATGCATATTCAAGATTCTAGATGGTTTGGCAGTATAGCTCAAAAATTGTTGGATCATCCTTTTTCTGATGAGTGTTGGTTGATAGGGGTTCCAATATTGAACGAGTTCATGATCCCCACTCATTCATGTGCCTTGCATATATACTGGAGACTCCACTAGTATGGCTACGTTGGGTACAATGTGAGTGAATGCCATCTAGAATCGCCCATACAAGCTAATGAGATCTAATAAGTAGGGCATAGACTGGTAGAACTCTATGTCCGCCATTGGTCCATAACCCAGAAATTTCATCTGAATAAGCTACAAGCACAAAACAGTCATCAGCAATTTCATATAAGTTTTGGTGGTTCCTATATTGCAGGAAAGTAATCCAATCAACCTAGAAAACCCAATGATACTATAATTTGTTCCGCTTGGGGCGATCAAATCCACACAGGTATGGTTTGGGACCAACCCAACATTGAACCTACAAGCATCACTTGGGTGCGTCTGAAATCCGGTACCAAAAGATCCGCTGGCTCAAAACCTCATGTTCCCTCTTAAACTTGGCATACATCAGTGATCCCTATCTTTGAACAACACATGGACAAACCACTTGTGATAGGGTCAATCCCATATTGAATCTGTCCCACATTCAAAATCCTTTGGACCAAACATTTGAAGAATACCAACCTGCTATCCAAGTTTTAGACCCATCAGAAGCCCATCTGAGGCCCCGTTTATCCATTGAAGCACATTAGATCATCGCTCAAACCCCATTTGATCCCATTTCTACAAACCCATTTTCCTCATAATTCATGGGTTTCAGCTTTTTTGGTGATTACATGTGATTACTATGCCCCCTGGCAAATAAACAATTTGCTATGAACAACTTACCATTTTCAGTAATCATCCGTTCTTCATGTGAACTCCGGATTACGAAACCCCCAAAAATATCAAGTTTCAATCATATGTCCCTTTGTTCCAATGGTACCTTACTCCAAAAAAACATGGTAACGACCATCGCCCATCGCCGCCCCATCATGTCTTCCAGGCCTCGCGACGCAAGGCCTCCAGTTCCGACTCGAAGCGCCCCACGCGCGTGGCCAAGGTCTCCATCTGGCATCCCATTGGAGAGTTGGTTCATGTTGGGAAAAACCTAGTAACTGGGGATATGTTGGTTTACTTACAGGATGGTGCCCCCCAGTTATAAGTTGGTTTATAAACCCCATTAACTATAGTTATATCTGCCATAAACCATAGTTATGGGAGTTGTAAACCAACTTAGCTAACTATGGGGCACCACCTTGTACCCTCCGATAATCCAATATATTGGTTTACCTAGTAGTTGGTTCACCATGGTTTTTATGTTGGGAAAAACCTACGCTCGATGGGCCAGCGAAATCCGAATCACCAGTTGATGGCAAACATCCCATGATTTTGTTGGGGTTGAAAAACCATCCTTTTGGTGGTGCAGGATTTCGCAACCATCCACAGTAGTAACTGGGGATATGTTGGTGAACCCCATGGCCTTTATGTTGGATATGTTTTTATGGTTCACCTACTGCGGATGGGCCATCACTGTGGGGATATCTAAGTCAACTTCACGTTGTTTTTTTGTTTTAAGTTGGTTCACCATGGTTCACCTAACCAGTTGATAGGTGGTACACATCCCATTGTTTATAGGATTTCAGCCATCCTTTGATAGCGCAGGAATTCATCCATCCACAGTAGTACTAACTGGGGGAGGTTGCAGGGAGAACAAAAAACAAAGAACATGCCATACATATGAAATCATATGAACATTTCATAACATTTCAGTGTTTTTCTTATAATTGTTTCTTAATGTACATGAAGATTGACGTTGCTAGCTGGGAACTCAAGTCTCAAGGCTTGAAAAAAGGGCCCCATAAGGGCCTGCCTGAGAGCTCAGCTATTGGAAACCACTGCACCATGGCTTGTGGCCATGATGCGGTGAAGCTTCACTTCCAACAGATCCCAACGGCACAAAGTCGATCAGCCTATGAGGCCTATGAACACATTTTGATACATTTTGTATCTTGTATGAATCATATTCCAGATAGACCATCATCTTGAGGCTAGATTCATGGTGAAGCAAAGCTGTTTTTGCCTGTATCCATTAGAGCTTGTTGTTCTCTCATGAATTCAACGGCTGCCATCATCGGACATCTCTGAGAAGGACCAAAGCCTTGGGCTGTTCAATCGCAGGGTACCATTCTAGTAGCAAACTATCACTGTTTGATATTTGGGGATGTACATGATGTACCACCAGCTGATTAATCAACACGAGTTGATTGATACGGGTTCATTTTAGACTTCCCCCAAGTTTGAGAAATGACCCAAAGGTGGGAAAACAACCAAGCACTGGTTGGAAATGTCACCGCAGAGGGAAAAAAAAGTCAATTGGAGATCACATATACCAGCAGGCAGGAGATGTGTAGTTATGCTAGCTGGGGTACAAACACCAAATATGGGGCTTGTCTACTATCAAAATGATGTTTTACGGGTTTTAGGTCAAACAACTAACGAGATCTAACGAGAAGTGATATGTTTCACCAACATGTTGATGATGCTAGGAGCTTTCAGGATCTAGAAATCTGCAAATTCAAGTTGGAATTTCAGTGCAGTTCCCAGGGTGCCATGGGTTTTAATATTAGAAAAGGTTGAGGTTCCATGGGGTTCCAGCGTTGAATTGACCATTCATCAGCATTCTGCTGAAGTTTGCATCCCAATTCCAGCATTGCCCCTGTTTGGCATTCCATGGCCATCATGGCCTCACAGTCCGCCTGGACCAATCTTCGGCGCAGGCACCCCCTTTTTTCGTCCGAGTCTCAGCACTGCACTCTGCAGGCCCAGGCTGAGAAGATCTGAGGCGCACAGGGCAATGGAGGTGGGAAAGGGAGCTACCCGACAAGTCGATGTCTTACAAACCAGAATGGGAAAGGAATCTGAGAAAAGGATAGAACACATCAGCAAAAGTCTGGGTTGAAACGAAAGTACTGTCACCTTGCAAAGCCCAAAAAGGGCCTTTCTTCGCATCCGTGGCTTTGAGTTCGATGCAACGTTTCATTCATCCCATCCCCAAGGGGGTGCCGCCCAGAGGTTTATCATGTCACCAACTCTTTAGGCTTTGTTTAGGCTTTGAAAAAGGGTTTCTCTAGGGTTTCATGTTGGGTTTTTAGGATTTTTACCAAGGTTTTAACAAGTTTTACTTTCAAGGCTTCCTTAGGGTTCCATGTCAGATTTAGGCTTAGGGTGTTGTGTTATGGAAACAAGTCTCGTCAGCCATTTGGCCATTCAGCCGACATCCCAAAATGCATAAAAAAACTAGCCCTGCGCAGTCAAAACGCACTTCCCCGGGCAGCACCCCCTTCTGGCCGTAATCCCACTCAAATCCAAGTTGAATCCCACTATATATTCATCCACTATCCCATTGTAAAAGAACAATTTCTCAAGCATAAAAAAACTCGTTGTCATATACGGTAACTACATCTAAATATACGGATTTTGTAATATAGGAACTGGTATTGTAATTGTAGACTACCTCCAGGAAGGTTTTCCTAGGCCGCCTGGCCATTTCAACATACGGAATCCAATCTATTCAAACATACATACATTTAAATATGCAGATGGAACTTGTGTTTCCTACTACCTCCGGAGCCTTGTGGTCTGGCTTGCCCTCCACATATTTAAATGTCGTTACACCGTATATAGGAATATATACCGTATATATATATATATATACACATGTTCACATTATAAACCCAATAATAGAACATTTCTAATATGTACCAGTATGAGAGTCTAGTCAAATCTAATAAATTTGATATTCATTCAAAATCCGTGTTAAATTCCATGTTCACATTATAAAGTGCTATTATCAAATCATAACCATTAATCATTAAGACTATATATATATACCCTCTGGTAAACTAACATAGCTATGGAAAATCGCAATCTTTTAATGGGTAAATCAACGAACTAAATGACGATTTTCAATAGCTATGTTAAACTACCAGAGGGTATATACATGTATATATAATACTGGTTGGTGGTTTCAACCCTTAAAAAAAATTAGTCAGTTGGGATTATACCCATCAGATCAAATAGCCATTTCTCCCTGGTCCCTCCTCCAGGGAGATGGTCAGCACCACCAGGGCACCAACAGTGAAGGCGCCCCCCAGGAGCGTCACGGCCACAGCCTCCGGAGCCAACAGGTTTTCAACGAATGGGGACTGAGTTGGAATCGACATCTTGGGTTTTTTTGGGAATCATGGGAAAAATCCCCCAAAAAATATGGAGGTATTTTATGGATAACTTTATGGTCTTTGGCAGTATTTTTCATGGGCACAGCATCTATAAATGGGGATGATCCCTCAGGGAAAAAAACAGGTGGCTGGAAAATGTGGCCACATGAATTATGACCTGTTTTCTCACTTGAGCCATCAACAAATGGGATTTCACGGGGTTTAACAGGAATATACCCTGGTAAACTAACATAGCAATTTTCGTAGGTAAATCAGCCATAAATTGGTCACTTTGCATAGCTACGTTAAATTACCGGAGTCTATGTATATATATATATATATGCAATTTTCTGTAGAAAAAAGAAAGGATCTAAATTCCAACTTTACGATTCGTCCTTTAGAAAAAAAACACAACTGTTTACGAAATCTGTGTGGGTAGAATTATGTGTTTATTCCTAAAATTGTGGTAGAGTTTTGGAATGATCCTTGATACCAACCATCTTCTATGGTGAGGTCGCTCTCAGATCCAGCCAAACATTTTGGGATCAGGGTCCTTCACCTCCGGCAATCAAGCATGGCTTGCTGGAAAATTCTTCATTTAGTAATGATTTTCCCATGAAAGTGCCAATTTATAATAAGAGACTTCCCATTGCCGTGTTTGATTGCCGGATGGTAATCAATTAAGGAACAAAAATGCCAAGAGACAAAAGTTGCAGTCTGAAGCTGTTTGTAACTCGATCAACAAACAAACACTTACTGTACATGGATAGGAGTCAAACAACAAACATGGCATGCCTGGATTTTCTTTAGTGCCGTATTTTAAGCCTGGATGGCATGGCAGCATCAACATTTCTGCAGTTTTCAAGGGTTGTTTGCCTTGGTAATTGACGGGCCGTTTGATCGAGAGGATCTTCTGTGGTGGCGGTGACCATCTGATGGGCTGATGATCAACAGTTATATCAGCTCGTATGTGGCTGGGTCAAAACATTGTAGCGTGTGTGGTTTATGGTCATCCGTCCCATAATGGAAGTCCTCATAATGTGTCTATATAGACACACCCATTGTGGGACCATATTATATATATATATATATAAAACCGTTTTACTGAATTGACGACCATCCCCCAACATGGCTAGACATGGGTGGACAATCCAACTCTTGTCAGTGGCAATGAGGATTACATGACTGTCCATGTTTGTACTTTTTGACGGAGGTCTGCTTCTCATTTCATTGGGACAATGGTAATCATTCCCAAATTGGAAAAAGAAACAGAAGATAACAGAAGGGCTTTACCTGTAAATAACTTTACCAAATCCTGGAACCCCAAACAGCCAGAAATAAATAGTTGTTTCCCTGTGGTAGTAAAGAATCTCTTCATAACAAACGGTTGTTTGGAAAACCAGGGAAAACTACCATCTATCTCTGCTTCACAATGTGGTTTCCCCCAGTTATAAGTTTTTATATAACCCATTATAACCCCAATTGACTAGGTTCAATAAATCTACCATCAACCATAGAATTCACCTAGTTCTCAACCAACTTATCATCAATCAGCTACATTCATATCATTTACACCCCCCATTTTCTGCGGGTGAAATCACCATCCAACGATGGTTTCCTATGGTTTTCCTATGGTTTTCCTAGGGATTTCCTACGGTTTTCCTTCCAGATCAACGCGCCTTCTCCGCCATGAGGATGCGCAGCTTCACAGTGAAGGGCAGCGCGTGGAAGGCCACCAAGGTCTGCTGTTGCAGCTCCTGGTGGTGAAAACATCCTTTTTGATGGCTAAACATGGTTCAACTGCCATGTCTGTTGGCTAAATTCATCTAAATTCCCCTAAATTGTTTCAGCTTGATATAATCCATACTATGTATGTTGTCAGATGACTCAGTTACTCCCCCAGTAAATCCCCATGCAACCCATATTTCGAGTTGCCCCCCATTTTCAAAGTCCTTGGCATCCTTGCTGTGGTTTGCACTCGCTTGATCTGCCACCTGCAGAGTTGCATCCTAATGATCAATAGAAAATATGGAGATCATACATCATAGTTTGGAACTATTACTGTACTATCATATAACTTGAAGATGATAGATGAATACAATATCCGGATTCTACGGTAAAGGATCACATCATAGCATGTCATATAATGCCATGGGATATCATGGAATATCATTTGAAGCAATCATAGAATCTAACAGGCTTAGGTTTTGTGATGAATATTCAAGATATGACAAACAAACCCAACAAACATTCAGAAATACAGACAAGATTTGGCATGGTGCAGAAATGCCAATATGACAGGGCCAAGAACTTAACAGAGCTTAGTTATGCATGATGCTCCTGTCGTTCGAGAGTCACTTCTAACACAATTTCGTAGTTTCCTTCCACTTGCTGGCACTTGCTTTCAACATCTTTCAACTATATAATTAATCCCATTCCTGCACACTGCCATGGGTGGAACATTCCTTAACCAGCCAGGGTTTTAATAATGAACCCCCGAAACAGAACCGACAATCAGAGATTTTCAATGATTTTCAGGTGTTTCAATGGATCAAACATGATCAAACTCTTTAGCCTTGATTTCCAATGGAAGACAATGGAAGCAATCAGCCATGCCCGACATGTCCGCTAACACCTAGAGAACAGAATGGAAATCTAAACAAATCCTGAACCATTAGGTGCTCCAATACAAAACAACACCGACAACGTCAAACGGCCTTGAACCGATTGTGGCTTGTCGCTTGAAGAGTGATGTGTCTGTCAAAATGTCTGTAATATAGAAATTATGCGATTGAACAATTGAAACCACTACAGACTGTTGCACAAACAAATGTGGTTTATTCATCGTGGTATCTTCTAGATAAACACCATTTTGACAAACCGAAATGAATATACATCTTTTGGGGGAACTACCCTTACCAAGCTCCAATCGTGACATCATGGAGGCTCTCAGATGACCTTCTGGACACGCTCCACCACGTCCTGTGCATTTTCCAGGTGACCGACACTTATCGCCAATCAACACCCCGTCCAGACCCATCGTTCACCAATTTCACCGTTAAAGACTTTACCTCATCCATCCACCATTTATCGGCTGATGGTCCTGTAGAACTTGTCAACCATCTTTTGTGGGTGTGACTATATATATATACACGTATATATATAATCATTTCAAGTCTTTTCACCTCCCCATTCATGGGTGGAAACTGCCTTTTATCCCCTTTCCCTGCTTTTAGTGGTCGTTGTTTATCCCCATGTGTATCCAACCAAAGTTTTCCCGAGTATACACAGGATAAATCCCCATTCGCAAACTGCTCTAAAAATGTGCAATCTGTCCCGTCTAATCATAGTTTTCCATATTAAAATGGCCATAAATTGAGGTATACCCCGTTTTCAGACAAATTGATCTTATCAGTATATCCAATTAGATTCCCATGATCCATATATTCGATCATTTTGGGTCAAATCAACATGTTTTTTCCCACTAAGTCGTTTTTTTGTTGGTTACAGAAAGTCACCATTGGTTGGATTCAAGTCCCATGTTCCATGTTTAAACCACCAATTTCTAGAGTTAAACCAGTACAAACCGCCATTAAATCCACGCCAAAAAAGACCCGCGATCTCCTCTGCCACTTTCCGCAGTTCTGTCAGAGCTCGGCGCTCCTCGCCGCTCCTGTGCCTGGTTGAAGATTGAAAAACATACCCTCCGGTAATGAAACATGGCAAGCTGGCACATCTCTACAAATGAAGGTTTTGAATGGGAACATGTTCTGTAAATGGGTGATGTTCCATTGCCATGTTGTATTACCGGGAATTTTAGCAACATTGGGATCGCCATCAAAATTTCGCACTGATGGTTCATAAAGTACCTTGGAAAAATATGAAAGGCAACTGGGGGGCCCTCGCTCCAAATATCAAACCATGACTGGGTTGTATTGACAAGGACAGCACGCATGCCACATTCATACATCGTTTGCCAGCAATACATGTATAGTATATTATTTTTCAGACATGTTCATCATTCATGATTGGCTTCATCATCTGCATCACTATCACCACAATCCACTTTTCTTCATGTTAATCATCACCAAGTATACTTGCTTGGTTTACCTTACTTTCAAATTCAGTTCAGTGAAGTTCAACATCATCAAATATCCTAATCATAAGTTTCATCTTCATGCAATTCTTTGATTCATCATCCTTTCATCATCCTTTCGTTCATCCGTTCATGGCACAAACCTTGGAACCCTTTGTTTTCACAACAAACATGGCTGGATGCTGGATGTTGATCCCCGCATTCCAGGCCGGCTCCAGGGGTGTTTCCAGACCCATCCCCATATCCTTCTTGGGATGATTTTTCTCAGGGTTTACCTTAATGGCTGACATAGCTATTGAAAATGGCCATTTATAGTGAGTTGTCCCATTAAAAATGGTGATTTTCCATAGTTATGTTAGTTTACCAGAGGGTAAGGAGACAAGTCCTGGAACCCACTTGTTTTCTGGTTGGTGGTTGACCTACCCCTCTGAAAAATGAATAAAAATGATGGAGTTCGCCAGTTGGGATGATGACATTCCCAACTGAATGGAAAGTCATAAAATTCCATGGTTCCCAACCACCAAGCAGTTTTGACAGTTCACGATAAACACCAAGAGACAACACAGTCTGATAAGTTCACAAAGATCGACCTAATCTCAATATCCCCACAGTCAATGCATCTCAAAGATCCTCAGCTCTTGACCCAGTGACAGGATTCTCACCGAAATCGAAGTGACCAAAGTAAAATGACCTGTTCAATGAACTAACAAAACATATGTTGACCATCAAAGAACAATCTTTAAACATATAGTTTATCAATGTTTATCAACTAAAATCAGACTAAAATCAGCTAAAATCTTCACCAACATCTTCAAACATGGAACTTTTTCGCCCAAACGATGCTGCCTCCGGGCATCGTTGAGACTCATGCGCATCTCAGCCAGCGCGTTGTCGATCTCCTTCGTGGCCTTCGTGGATGTCTAGGCCCTTTTCTGCAAGGCTTCAAGGTGGGCTCCCCGTGTTATGTCTAAGCCCGTTGTATATACATATATATATAATTATATATATTAAATAACTGTAGCTGGTTTATCAACTCCATTAAACTATAGTAACTAACAACATTCAATAACTATACTTGGTTTATGATTACCACGGTTATTTTTGTTATAAACCCCATTAACATCCGTTAAACAGTTCGATACATGTTCACCAACTTACCTGTTTGGAGGGCCCCACCTTGTTGGGATATGCGGAATCTCATGGGACTATTTCATGGTTTTTCCATGGGACGCATTAGATGCGTTTGTCTGAACATAATGTATACCCCAGCTGCAATTTTAATGGACAAATCAGGAAATTTTCTTGGAATTGGTCAACACCACAAGTAAGCAACAAGACAATCTGGATTGTGTCAAGAAATGAGGGATTTACCTCCCATTTTATGTCATTTTTTATAAACAACATGTGATGAACCATGCAAAATCAAATAATTTGCAATGATTTCACCTTGTTATGCAAGGTATCAGTGTTGGTTGGATAATCAAAGATATAAAATTAGGAACCCCCACGATTATTCAGTTTGGACGATGAATTTCCGAACTGGATATGGTTGATCGGCTGATGGTTCGATGATTGGAATCTGAGGGCCATTGGGCCATTCCCGGTGAAGCCTTGGCATTGACATCCTGAAATCACCAGCTTTAAGCCTGGAAATGGCTGTGTATCATCCAACCATCATTTGTGGAATATATCATCATCGTTTTTGCTGGTTAATTGATTAGTCTTGGATGAGATGTTCACAGTATGGAAGGGTAGAATTATTGGAGGTAGAATTATTTTGTTTCTTGGTTGCCTACTTCAGCCGGTGTATCTGTGTATATCTATCTCTAGTGATTACAATACTATCTCCATGATTAAATTGATCATCAACCCCCATATAACCGCACCAATCACCAGTTTTGGATGAAATCCCATTGTGGTCTTCACAACTTGGCTAGTATTAGATATATATATATAGTATATTACATTCTAACAACAGCACTTTTGGTTTAAATTCAAAAAAAAGGTGAGTATGTGAGATCAGTATCTCCATATTTCATCAACGAAAGCATCGCCAGTTTCGGGGCATCGAGCCTTCACTTGCCTCTCCTTCATCTGAGAGGTGGGCCAGCGTGCCTGGGATGCATAAATGGGGGATCCAATAGCTGGATTACAATGAAAAATCCATTTATAAATGGATGATTTGGGGGTACCCCCATGACTTAGGAAACCTCCATTTTTCACTATAGGACCAACAGCAACAAGACATAACAAGACCCACTGGCTGCCGCCCAGTTCATCGAAGTTTTTGAAGGCAAAAGGCCATGTGTTCGCCAGCCATCCCGTGTTCAACCATGTTCAATCATCATTTCCCGCAATTTAGGTTTGTCTGAAATGGGTTACATTCATGGCTAAAAACCTAAGTTCACTGATGAATCATCATTAGTGTCCCTATCAAAATTGTCATTTGGTGGCTATAGCCGATACCCATAAATCATATTGTTGGCGGTATATCCATTCTGTACCCATTATATCCCAGTGTTTGGTGGTTAAAACCACCATTTCTGGATGATCTATCCCACCAAAAACTCTGATATAATGAGTGTAGAATAGGATACTGGTGATTTTTGGTGGTTCCCCAATTTCTTGGGGGGCATTATATCTATATCCTATATCACTATTAAACATGTTCAATCACTATTTCTGGAAATCATATCCCCAATTTTTTTGGGGATCGGCCGGCGCCTGCAAAGGCCCCAGCGCCGCTTCCAGAGCCTTCTCTTCTTGGCTCGCGCGGCGGGAAGCCTTTGAGCCCAGCTTAGGTCCGGTGGCAACGACAGGATCCACCCAAATTTGACCCGGTATAAACCAGCAAACTATGGTTGGTTTATCAGATTGCTTTACACACACATTAATATGGATATCACTGGGAAAATTCCATAGGGATATAATATGGGATGATATTGATGATATATATATATAATATACGTACGTATATATAATAGAACCAAGAATGATATGGGATCTGATCATAAAGCATAAAGAAACACAATAAGTTTGGAACAATTCATTGGGTACCCCGAAACTGAGATAGTTCACATTGTCTGTTTACTAATCAAAATCTCTCCCTTTAACACGGCTCAACAAGCTGCTGGGAGATACCGAATAGCCCGCCTCTTGCAACTTGCCTCTGGCCCCAGCAATTGCATTTTGCAGCCTCAAAAAACGCCAAGCTTACAGGGCGAAGAAACGCATGCAGGTGCAAAGTATGAGCTCTTGAATATGGTCATTTTTTTTGGTGTGCAACTGTGCAACTGGAAAAACAAAATCAACTTGGCCTTGATCTAAGATATCAGTGACCCTGCGGATTCAAAGTCTGCTACCTACCCAAGGCAAGCCAAAGAAACAACATTTAAACAATTCAACACGTTACTTCAACATGGCCCCTACATGGCTGCTTGTCCTACATACACTCTCATTGTACAGCACACGGTGTTTCTCATCGCATCTCACAACATGCATCTGAATGTGATGCCATGTGATGCCTCAAGATATCCTCAACGTTCCGAAATCCGGAATGTTCGCCATGCAGATTCATAGTATGTTCAGTAAAAAATAAAATGCTTAACATCTCCAAGATTCTCAATGTGGCTACTTTTGCCATACCTGAAACAAGTCTCAAGTAGAGTGCCCTAAGCTTCAGTGCTGCTGCCCCATTGACGGTCCGCTGGATTGCGAAGGTGCCTACGGCGGGTCAAGTTGGCAACATGGAGATGGACATATCACCAGAGGTCAGCCACTATCCATGATTTTGGGGTCAATAAACGTTTCGGACTCACCAGCAATTTATGGCCCATTCGTGTGGACCATGATGGATATACTGGGGGGTCAAGTCAATGGGTTCGAGGCTTGTTCCATGATCTCCCATGATGTGGGTTATATCTCCATGTTTGCCAAATTCTCCGTTCCGAAATTTCCATAAAATACATTCTTTTGTGGGTAACTTCCCAACTAAATCCCCGTGGCTGCCGGAGGCCTCTGGCATGTCGTCTACCTCAGCACTCCGCTCAGTGCTTGGCTCAGCACCTGCCCGGGGAATTGGGGTGACTGGCCACCTGCCCGGTGACAGCACCATTCTCCCCTCAGCAAATCCCAACTGGCCATGGACAGTTCTCTTTTTCCATAGGCAAATCATGCCAAGATGTGGGGATGTTCCCTTGTGGAACGATCTGTTCATGCTGTCCGATCTGTTTGAATAAGATCAGTCATCAACCATCTGCGATTTGTGGATGTATATCCACATTTGTGCTGGCACAATCCTTAGTGTTTGATTCAAGGGATCGGAGTACTTTGGGTGAGGCTCAGTTCAAGCCCCAGTTTTCTGGTGCCCACGATGGACAATGACTTACAACGACGCAGTTCTTGGGATCACACATGATCATCTAGCTAAACCCATATCCAATAGAAACCCATGAGAATTATCTCATACATGCCCAACCGCAGTCGTCCTGAGGGCGGTATTTGCTCAGGAGTTTTGTTGGAATCATTCTGGATTGACAGAGTTCCAGACCACGTCTCATTGATTCTTACAGTCATGAACTGCATCAGGTGTATGGGTTTATGGTCATCATTGGTCATCTCACCATAATTAGGGCTTCCTTATCCTGGGGCACTGCGGGATATGGATATACTATGCCCTGATGACCATCTCCCCAAATTGACGCATCCTTCCATCCTTGAAATGCACCTGGTGAAGCAGACTCTGCAACCTCTGGAGCCTTCACGGAATCCCAGTCGCAAGGCGTGACACACCAAAATCGCACAGAAACCACAGAGAAAGAAGAACCAAACCAAGTCCTCGCATGGGATGCTGACACATGCTGACACTACTGTGGAAAGTGCATCCACATCCGCCGTGGCAGGAACCTTCTCCACCTTTTTGGGAGTCTCCCTGGCAAGAGCGCAAGACAGCGAAAGAGTAAATGAACGAGGACCTGTTGCATTGGTCTCAACTGATGCAAAATCCAACCCCAAAAAACTGAGATCTTGGATTGACTGTATGTATTCAATTCTTGCTCGTGGAAGAAAGGCAGGTCTAAGGTTTGTTATTGTCACCTTTCAATTGCACAAGTGGCTCTGCTTTGAACTATGGAGACATGGTCTTGACATCTAAGTGCTTGGAACTCTTTTGGGGCAGACCATTCGGCTGCATTGCCGTCGGTTCTGTATCCCGCTTTCCACGGTATGTCTGGTTTGATTCACCGTTGCTGTTGCTGAATTCCCCATTGAACTATGGGTTTGACTGAAAATTCCTCAGAGTACTCGAAAATCCATTGCTTAATTGCTTTTAATCACATGTTCTCAATTTTCCGGATTCAGAACAGCAATGTTGGGGCACAAAACCCATTTTCAAACACACAAAAATATTGCTGCTGATATATCCCATTGATATTGCCATCATATGCCTATTTTTGGGGGGTTATATGTGGTTACTGTAGTGGTTAATATGTGAATCGCCATTGTTGCTGGTTATCATCATATAGCAGCTCCCAACACCCCAAATACAAGAGGGAACATGGGTAAAATACGGTAAAATCAGGGGCTGTTTCCGTCCGTTGTGGCTATCTATACTGAGTCGGAGCAACCCTAGATCATGCATGATAAATCACCATATGTATGATCTAGGGTATGATCTAGGCATGATAAATCACCCTATTTCACCATGACAACAATACGCTAAATCACCATATGTGTTGGTGAAATCGCAATTTTCCTTGCTAAAGTCACCATCATGGCTGGAGTTTCTTCTCATGGCTGGGGGATCCCCAGTCGTCACCATCGGTGAACCGATACTACAAGGGTCATCTATGATTTGGAGGAGAACTCGGGGATACGAAACCATGACTTTCCAAAGCCCAAATCCGATGTTCGCTTATCATATGGATATGAGATGATATGAGATATTATAAGGAAATATGATGTCCATAAGGATATCCATCATATGATTGTTCCATAATATGCATATCATGGATATCCAACATATTTCATATCCATGTCTTTCATTTTTAAAAGAGATTTTCCACTATAAACCATCCAGCTATTGGGGTACCCCCAACGCGTCCTCTTGGAGAAGAAGCCCCGACGCAGCGAGGAGGACTGGGGAGATGCGAAAAACCAGGTGACCCTGGTGCTTGACCCAAGAAAAAATGGAGACTTCGCCAACCAAAGTGATTTATATGGCAGTGGGTCAAAACCCTGTACCCCTGTAGTTCACATCAAAATAGCTGGTAAATGGATGTTCATTCCCCTAAAAATTGTATTAATAGGTATTGATCCATAGCCATATTTATCCAGCACAAGTGTAGAGGGATAATGGGAAGATCATAGGAGTATGTCACCCACAATATGATAGCTATGATAGCTATGTGTCTGAGAATAGGAGATTTATAGCTCTAAATGGTGTCTTCCATGAGGAAAAAAAAAGCCCTGGATTGAGGGATACCCTTTGACAAACTCATACATACTCTGCAAAGAACAAATAAGTCAATCACAACATCAAAACTATTATATAATATACATTCATATACCGGATAGATCAATGTAAGACATGCAAAGCAACAACTCGTCTACTTTGGGTAGAAAAATGTAGTATATAAAGTTTGCTGATAATGGTGCAGTCTGCACAAGCACACATGCATTTGTTCAAGTGACCATGAAGTCTTAAATATATATATATAGACATCGTGCATCGGGGCAATTCGTTGAAGTGACCTCTTTGTGTTTGGTCATCATATCAGGCATGGTCTTGCATCAAAGGATACAGGGCTAACTTTGAATGTCCTACAATGGAATTGTGATATGGAGGAGGGAATGAACTTCAACGATCGATCCAGTGCACTTTCAAATTTCGGGCCAACATGCTTGGACATCCACATTTGATTGTTTTCTACAGGTACAATCTCTATACAATTTCCACATAATGTCTGGTAGTCTAACTTGCCAATGGAGAACCCCGGAACCACACGTTTATCCATGATTTTCCAAAGATCAACACGATCGTTTGGCAAATTATTCAAAGCCTTCTCTGCTGCGACGTCGTAGTCATCAGGAAGCTCCTGACACGCTGAAAGCTCCACATGCGATTCGGGAAAACAACAAATATATCTGATTCGGTGGAGACTGCTGGGAAATCATGGGGATGTACCCTCTGGTAAACTGTCACATAACTATGGAAAATCACCATTTTTCATGGGAAAATTCACTATTTCTATGGTGATTTAGTTATGTAACAAATTACCAGAGGATAGTGATGGATGATGATGGATGTATTGATTCACGTCGCAGAAACCAAACATGGGGACGGGGCCAAGGTTTTTTTTGGTTCGTTCCCATCAGGATCATCCATGGAAACTCCCATGATGCCAGGGCCATGACTTAGGAACCCCCATATGAAAACGTTCATTCAATGGATTGGTTTAAGGCTTTTTAAGGGAACAAATACAGGAAAAGCCTATATTTAATAGGAACAAATACGATGGTTTCCGGTTAAGATGTTCCCTTAAATCAATCCATTGATTCATCTGTTCTGATCATTTTTTTCCTACACATCCATGTCCCGCCCCGATTTAAGCACCTCAATAATTGGGCCAGGCATTCCCCTGGCAGAGGCGGTAGATGGCTTTGTCCAAAACACTCAGGTGCCCCTAAATGGGAATTATATGAATTAATATGATTCTGATTTAATATTAATATGGATTAATATTAATAATGGGAATTATTTGGAATAGGATTAGTATGGATTAATGGAATTTAATGGGATTCCAATATTTCACTTTTCCGAGTAGTGTTTTTATCCTTCTCTGTCGGTGACCGGTAGCAGTGTGAGTTCCTTAAGGGGTGCCTACTCGACTCTACACGGTGTTGGCTTTGCCTACGAGGCTATGTTTGCTTTCATATGGCGTGATGTTTGCTAAATGAATCACTTCGAACTGTTGTAAACAAGAGTCTACGCAAAGCCTATACATGGTGTAGGCATGTGCAGGAACAACTCTGGTTGGACGTTGCCCACTATTTTCAAGCGAATGCGTAAAGCTAAAATTGAATTGCCTGCACTAAACGACGGTCCATCTTTGAACCTTTGAAATCGGCTGAACTGAAGCAACCATTCAGACTATGCAAGGAGCCTTGTCCTTTGCAAGTAAAGATCTGGATGTGGCTCAAGAAATATTGACCGTCAAACTTGGATGCCTCCAATTACAAGTTGATTTATGTTGATTTATAACCTCCATGAACAAAGATGTAATTTAATGGAGTTACAAGCCAAATTCGCCAACTATGAGTCCTCTGAAATGGCAGAAGGCTATCTTTTGGTGCTACGTTTTGAGCCATGCCCAGGTGTTTCTTCAAGGCAGTATGCGAATCCAGCCATGAAATTTGGATGGATCTGCACCCAGCGAACACGTATCTTTTAAAGATGCCGTCATGTTTCCACTGGGCTCAAATGCATTCACTTTGACCTCCAGTGCTTCCCTCCTCGGCAGGTACGGCATTCACATTGTTCTCACACCAAAATAGCGTTGACGTCAACTTCAACCTTCAACACTCAATGGTAACATAGGAGCGTTAATATATGCCTGTAGGAAAAAAATGCACTGTTTGCATCCAAAGTTGGCAATTTGGTGGCAATGTATTTGAATCTACCGGACACTGGCTGGTACATAAGTAAATGTACGTATGTGTATATACATATATGATATGTATACATACAGAACACAACATGCGTAAAAACCATCTCAGAAAAACGCATTTGATTTTCACCCACGATTCACCTGGGAAAATTACATGCAGTATAGATTCAAATAGATTCTAAATGTAATTCCAAAAATCATCGACTGATCACCAAACTTGATTCCAAAATCCTCAACTTATCATAACGGTTGGTGGTTTTAACCCCTCTGAACAAATTAGTCAATGGGAAGTATTATCCCATATATTATGGAAAATAAAACTATTTGCAATCACCAACTAGATAATTATATATCTTGAAATGATATCACTAGATAAATATATATCTTGAAATGATATCATATCCATTAATGAAAGATACCCAATCAACACGCATCAACCAATGCTTGGCTAAGTCCCCGGTGCTGGTCCCAAAAAAGTCGTCTTCCCAGTCTTCCCAAATCGGGGTCAAATCACCATGGACAAAAATCGCAGCGAAATCCCATGGAGAATCTCCATTTCATCCAATGGGAAAAAAATAACCAATCATTGGTTCATTGAAACCATAAATCCCCATTATAATCTGGTTCAATTATAACTGGTTTGAATGGTTCAATTATAATTAAACAATCATTGGTTCATTGATGATAATTGAACAACCAGCTAATTCATTGATGGTTCAATTATCATCTGGTTGTGAAAAATTATCATCTGGTTGGTGGTATACCTACCCCTCTGAAAAATATTATATAGTCAGTTGGGGTTATTCTTCCCAATATATGGAAAAATAAAACATGTTCCAAACCACCAACCAGTAATTACAGCTTGCTGTAGATCACCACATGTCAAGTCTCCTTGAGAACTTCCAGGGTCAGGTCCACATGTCGCAGCTTCAGCGGCGACTTCTGCGCTTCAAAGATCTGCTCGGCCCACGGAAACCTCTCCAGCGCCATCAGATGCGCTTCGCCGGCAAAGTGTGCCGCGGTCTCGCTGACCCGCACGGCGACATGGCATACACAGCACCTGTACCTTGGACGGTTTCAACGGGTCCAACGGAGCTTTGACCCTTCATGACAAAATGAAAAATTAATGTGAGTGAGTCATGGGGGTTCATCATTGCAGGGAAAAAACGGAAACACAATAAGTCAGTGTTTCAAACCACCATTCTTTGTTCATGTATACAATGTATCTTGTGTTCCAAAACCAGTGTTGGTTTTGAAGTTGGAGCAAACCTCGGCCCAAAGAGACCCCTATTTCTGCGAAGGGACTCTTCACCCTTGACTCGGTGCTCTATCAGCATGTCCTGCAGCGCCTGTGACTTGGATTGCAAGAGTCGATGAGCGATATACTTCCTGGTTGGGATGCCCAGAAAAAATGGCCCTGTTGGATGCCCAAAAGCCAAACCAAGGATTCGAACCTGTCGAACCGTTTCCGTTTCAGAAAAAAAAAAAGGTGCCATCACAACCAGCGTCATGTTGTTCCCATCCACGGAAGAGGATGCAGCTGCCGCTGCAGGTGCTGCAGGTGCTGCGGGTGCTGCAGGTGCTGCAGGTGCTGCAGGTGCTGCAGGTGCTGCAGGCGCTGCAGGTGCTGCAGGCGCTGCAGGTGCTGCAGGTGCTGCAGGTGCTGCAGGCGCTGCAGGTGCCGGGGACGAGGTGGGTCTGTAGCTACTCCAGAGGTTCGCCGCAGAATTCACGGGCGGGGGCACCGTTGTGGGAGGTGCACTGGGGCCACGACCTGATGCTTTTCCAGCATATAGTTAATGGGATTTGATGGGGTTTAATGGGGTTTACTGGATTTTAATGGGATTTAACGGGATTTAATAGGAATTAGTTAGCTAACTTGGTTCAAAAAAACTTACATTTCAGTGGTTTGTAGTAGAAAACCGCCAACTAGTTAATGGGGTGTAGAACACAACAAACACATTTGGGAGACATCACAACGGAGGGAGCATTGAACGTGTGAATTTACGTATAAATGTGATGTCGATGTCGGTCGGTCTTGTGGCAAAATGCATGCAGTAGGTGTCTGACATGTTTTTTTCTGCGACAAGTTTGCTGACATATCACCACAAGCTGTGCAACGCGGGAAAGTTCCAAAAGGTTATGGGGATTTAAATGATTTTACCAATCCCCTCAGAGGTGTGAACGCGGTGAAGCCTCCAAAAATGGTATAGCTTACCCCATAGGATCCATGTATGCTATGTATGGTACCATTTACCATCAATATACCTCAAATGTTAGCATATATAATGCATATATACCATACATGGATCCTATGGGTACTAACAATCAGCAAACATATAGCATGTTAGAAATCTATGATTGGAGGGTGACCTTTGCGAGGGGAAATCCCCATGACTCCCTAAAACAAGGAAACTTCACTTAAAATAATTCCCTGTTGGTCATAACCAGCACGGTCCGTCGAATCAGGAAGCTAGAAATCATCTAATATGTTTATATATGTTTATATATATTATATATATATAATTATATAATATTCATAGATATTCATAGTATATATGCACGCACACACAGAGATACACCATAAATGGAGTGATTCCACAGTGGAAGCTCTTCGACGGTCTTGAATCTTTTCGGGATCGACGGATCCAGGCTGCAGAAATTGAGTGGCGGTTTCAAGCATCAACATATTGGTCGTTGGGGATCATTACCCTCTGGTAAACTGTCACATAACTATGGAAAGATCCACCATTTTTCATGGGAATACTCACTATTTCTATGGCCATTTTCAATAGCTATGTTAGTCATTACCAGAGGGTATCCGATTTCTATGGTCAGAAACTAAGAAGATCAAATCACTGTAGTAAAATATTGTAGACGGTTTGACCCAGCCATAGGCAATACAGTCAAGTATTGTCCAAGTATCCATCAGGTTGTCCCATTTGGGCACCAAATGCACCAGGCTCGCCCTTGGACATCTGGATCTCTCCCGTTAGCTCATTCAGCCGCACCTTGAACTTTCACGAGGTGGTGGGTCATATTTATATGTAGTAAGTTATAGGCTATCAAACTTATGACTTTGAGGGACAACTGGATAACTATCAAGTATACACGTAGTAGATTGATTCGTCAGTGATCCCTACACTGATAGATCGATTTCAATCAGGTCAGAACGGTCAAAAATCCAGGGATGGACATGATTCATTAGTTCGGATTTCACCAAACCAAATAGGAAAAGGGTAAGAACTATGCGAAAGAGAATTTGTTTACATGTATGCATGTGTATATCATATTATATATACACAGATATACACAGTATATTATAAATAAACAGCTTTCATATACAATATGTATATATCATTATATATCCTTAGAAGAGCTGAAATTTCAAGTCAAAACACACCCCTTCAGCAGGTCCTCAGCATACAGTGGTGCCATTGCAAGCTCTCTGATAGGTTCACCCCACAGAAACTGTATCTCTTCATGAAGTCAGTTTGAAGATCAATATATATATATATATGTATATGTATATATGTATATATATATGTATATGTATATATATATATATATATA
>Ga0126342_10002318_pt1 | contig 29405 bp, 27 predicted proteins | sample Cyp1metagenome_FD_92528 | JGI IMG/M metagenome (GOLD analysis project Ga0126342, IMG submission 92528) | Coral microbial communities from Lord Howe Island, Old Settlement Bay, Australia - Cyphastrea 1 metagenome | ecosystem: Host-associated > Invertebrates > Cnidaria > Coral ...
GCCCTCTGTGGTCTCAGTCAGGCGTGCAAGCCGGACACGCTCCTCACAGAACGCAGGGATGTCTGTCTCCAGAATGTGATGGATCAAACATGGCTTGCTCACATTGTTCTTGTCTACAACGTCCATCAGACCCCAAGGCCCACTTTTCGGGTGCCCCGCTGGTGGGATCAAACGTTCACCTATTTTCCTTCCCTCAACATACTCAGCGAGGATCCACACTTGAGTTCCAGCATCGGGAGCAGCAACAGGAAGCCCAGCAACAGCAACTGCAACAGGGGGCAACCCTCGAGCAACTCGCTCGCGACTTGCTTCGTTTCTTCCGGCTTCCAGCAATCTTGCGTAGTCAGCAGGCCTCATAGGCTGGAACCCATAGATATGCGCTGGGTTCACTCCCGGAGGTGGCATACCATTGGCCACACCAGGAAAAAAACCAGTGAGATCGACATTTCCAGCTTCTAATTGTTCTACAAAGATGTCCAAATCTGGACTGCAGACTACGAAATCGCCAGGTGCATTCGGATCATCCAAAGCTGCAAGGACTAGTCTAGTATGGATGCATGGTGGAGCCTCACCGTAATCCAAGTAGCAAATGCTACCTGGGGTGAACGCCATGGCGATCAACCACGCAACTGCAGACCCTTCGCCCCAAACACCCCCTTGGATTTACCTTTAACTGCCACTGACAGGGATCGGTCCTCGCCAGTGCGATCGTCCTGGTAGCTGATCTTGAAGGCCAACGCAGTCTGGGAAAAGATCAATCCAAACCCAACCAAAGCCAAGAGGATCAGGACACTGTAAGGTGGATTCCAAGTGACCTCCGTGGATTTACCCTGCCAGTGGCAATTGCAGGTACAGGCAGGAGGCTCTGCAGCTGGTGGTTTACTAACGAAAAACTCCCTAGCAACCCACCCGCTACAAAAGGCGAGTGCAGCCCAACAGGCTGTCTGCTCCATCCCACTTGAACACCTTGACACAAGACGGCATGGGTCGGTTGCTGTCGTTGCCGTCAAAGCTCTGTAAACAGGGATCATATATATATGTATAGTATATGATTATATGATGTAAACCATTGAATATCATAGTCATAATATCATCCAATTTTGGAGCCTTCATATCTTTGAGCCAGTCATAATATCACCCGGTTTCTTCATCCACCTGGAGGCAGCATCCGCATCATCTGCATTGATGGCGGCCCACACCATGCAGCGGAACACCGGGCCACGAGCCTCGGGCGGCAAGGCGTTGGCAGCCAGCAGGGCACCTGAGGATACTGAGCTGGTGAAAATGGAGGCTACTGAGCTGAACAATGGGTGAATGATGGCCATCTGATGGGGTGGATTTGAACTGAGAAACCTTGGTGGTGGAGGCGACATGTGATTGACTGAAGCTGCCCAAACCTCACCAGTAGAGGGGTTCAGGTATCTTGCATGCAGTTAAAATGTTCATCCGAAAAATGAATCAAATGTTTGATGAAATACTCTAGACTAGCAGAGGGTACCTAGCCACGAACACCAAACAAACTGTGAATACTATCTGTGGCATCAAAGAAACCTTAGCGTCCTGTGAGTGTGTTATGGATTTGGTGGGTAACCTGTGCTTCAGCTTTTCAAGATCGCGTAGTCCTGTAGTGCCAGTGACGATAGGTAGGGAATCTATCTATTTCTGTTGGTGAATTCCCCATTTTATTGTTCAACTCCCTGGATATCCAGAATAGATTGAAACTCTTCGTTCCTTGATTCTCCATGGATTACTAACTCCCAAATCGACAACTTGCGTTTGTTCTTTCAGTTGCATGATAATACACATTTTTTTTAATGATTTCTTATGTGTTGATCATATGTGGTGAACCATGTGAACCCAGTAAATCAAACCACCATTCTTGGCTCCAATCCTCTCATCCCCGGCACCTGCCGTGCCATGCTGCGCCTGCTGCGCCTGCTGCGCCTGCGCGAGACGCCTCTCGGCGGCCTTCAAACTGCCGCGCGCCGCCAGTAGCTGCAGCTCGCGGCAGAGCTCCTGCGACCGGCTGGATGATGGGTAATATTGGTATAGTTAGATGATTATAATATACATTCCACCGTATTAAAAACCAATTGTTTTTTTTTTTAATGGACAATAAGAATAATTGGATGTGATACTTTCCAATTATACCAAAGATATAATATGTAGTCGTTGAATATACGAATAGTTGGAAAATAATCGAGATGTTGAAAAGAACATGTGCATCTAAACATGTTGAAAGATTTACTCGAAACTCTAAATCATATAGAGCACATGATGGGTAAAAGAAAAACATTTCGCAATTTCTCAATAATGAGTAGACAGAACATTTTTGGGATATCCCAAAATTTAAGACAAGTCCCCACACATTGCCCTTCTGTCCTCTGCTGCAGCCGAAAAACATCGCACACAAACACCTGCAGAATGGCAATTTTCATGGGGAACGGAACCATGACGACAAACCACTGGGTTCCGAAATTTGTTCACCAACCAGGACACTTCGTTGAGAAAACACGGCACCGAGGCAAAGGAACCTTCCTCTGTGGGTGAAAGCCCTGGATCCCATCCACCTCGACTCGCTTGAGCCGCGGCCCACATGAGCTTGGCACATGCCGTGGGACACCTCTGGGATCCACATGGGGAAGATGCAGTGGTCACCAAAGACTATAGGAGAACCATCTGGGAAAATGTGGGGAATACCATTGAAATGTTTTTTCCCAAACAGTAACCTCATGAACCTCGATATTCTGGATTTCGAGCCCATGGACCTGCCTGGGCTGCCACGAGCGACACCAAAGCACAGGAACGGAAGGCCATGATGGACAGGGGGAGGGAGCCTCTTGTCTTCTCGGCAAGCTGGATATTGATATTCATATATTCATTACATTTCATTACTAAATATTAATACTTGTTACAGTCATCTCCCAAAGGGGTCTTAGAGTGGAAAGATGTGGAAAGATGTGGAAAGTATATGGCACCTCTCGATTCTTCAAGTCTGACTGGAGTTTGTTCCACGCCCTTCCCATGACTTAGACTGCGCATCATGTTGCTGCGAGCCCAGCTCAAAACCAGTGACCATGCTTGAGCCAATGCCACATTGTTGAATGATACTCTTAATTCAGAAATGGCATTCAATGGATGATGTGGTGAGAAACATCAATAAACACATCATAAACACATCCACTTCCGTGATCGATCCGAGAAAGCAAGCATATGATAGCATATGCATCTCTGCGCCAGCAAGTCGCCGCAAACATCAGAGCTGAGAACATCAGGACTCATCTTTTTCGGCTTCCGGCAACTCACACTGGCAATAGGCAACATATGGCAACATCTTTAAATGGTTTTGGCAGTGTGTAGTTGAAAACGATCCAACTCTGTGTTGGAGGACTCACACGGTGAATTGGGTGTATTGCTCACTCACAGCCTCACGCGATGGCACCAGGCATTTGTCAGTGTTCATGTTCTGGAAAGCTTTTGTTCCCATTTTCTTCAGGGCACTCACAAAGGGCTCCTTCACCTTGTCACCTCATTCAGCGGGGAATTTTTGACATTACCATGCATCCAGTCTGTTGACCAATGTTAAAGAATGTACCGAATGTACCACTCGGGTACAAATATGATGCGAACAATATGAATCATCTCACCCCATTGAACCATCTCACCCCATTGAATCCTCTCACCCCATTGAATCAACATCATCAACATCAACATCATCATCATCATCAACAACAACAACAATAACAACCAACAACAACAACCACAACAACAACAACAACAACAACAACAACAACAACAACAACAACAACAACAACTTCCACCAAGTCCAAGCCATCATTCAAGTGATTCAAGTATCTTCATTCATCAAGTCACTGTTCAAAGTGTGCAAGGTCATACTGAGCACTTGATCCCTGAACCTCTGCCCGAAGTCCTTCTCCGGCGCCGGGCTGTAGAAGTCCTCCGCGTGGACGAAGGGTCCGAAGGTGCGGTCCTGTTCGATGGCCACGTCGCAGGCCGCCACGCGATCCAAGCCGCGGTCCGGGTTGAAGAGGTCCTAAAAACCACTGGAACGTGGCTGGAAAACAAATCAGATCATGTTGTTTGGGATAATATTATACACAATATTTCCATCCTTTGCTTATTGTGGTTGTTTTGATGCTACCCAATTTGTTGGTTAAATACGATTGAATCCCATATTTTGGTGGTTAACTCAGACATTATCTTGGTTGAATCACTGATATGTTTATGGCAGCAAACCAATGCCCCCCAACATGTTCCAAACATGTTGGCTTTCGAACGTGTCCTTGTTCATCTCCTTCAATGTCTCCTGCATCTTGCTCAAAATGGAGGCCTCAATGCGGTTCTGCAGGAGGCTTCCACAAAAATCAAACTGCTTGGTCCAGGTGAGTGAGTCACCATAGTTGCTGTGGAATTGGGTTATGGTAACCCAAAGAACAACAGAAAAAGAAAATCCCACTGAAATAGAAGTAGAAGATATGTTCTATCTATTTGGGGAGAATGCTATTTCATATTCCCATCTTAATCACAGATTCCAGTCCCATCAGTTGGGATCCGGGATCTCCTAAGTTTTGTTTCCAACAAACAAATCACTCAAAGTTACGTATTTGGGCTCCTTTGCCAAAGAGAGGAAAAGGGAAAACATGCAACCAAAAAAGATATTGCGATCCCATCAAAACATGATCCCATGTACTTCCGGGCACCACCTTGTATATCTAATGGCTATCATAGGTTGGATTTAGCTATGTTTCACATGTTATCATCCCATCATCAAGACCATTAAACACCATTAATTAAGAAGCCATTAGTTCAACAGTTCTTGAATTAATGGCAATCATCGCCTGGTTTTACCCATTATTATACAGGATACAGGATACAGGTCAAAATTGGGTACCCCAATCCTTGGATGGTGAATAGCAAAAACAAACCCAAAATCTGTGGCTTTTCAGGTCTTGAATTTTGACCCAGGCCCATATTGTATCCCCTATGAATATCCAATATAAATAGCCAATATCATCCCCATCCCATATTAATATCCCATGTTATCTCATATATCATCTCAATCCAAACTTGCCACCCGGCCACATATTTGGGATCCGCTGCCAGGTTCACATGCTCCGTGGGGTCGTCCCTGACGTTCACCAGGCATCCCGCGCCACAGTCGATGGTCCAGGTTTGACGGTCCACTTCCTCGGGGGTAGGAGCCAAGGGCATGGACTCGCCGAAGATCTTCACATCATCCGGAGCCGGCAGGGGTCCATTGTGGTCATCAATCGACTTCACGGTGGAGCAGTTGGGATAGTTGGGCCCAACCCAAGCACTCAAGGGCTGCTTGCCAGTGACCAGTTTGTAGGGCCACATCAGCACAGCCTTGCTGCTCAGGTGCATGGCGTCGGGACGACCATTCTTGTCGTTGATGATGTTCTTCCACTGGGGCACGCTGTCCACCGGGTGCAGCAATGGCAAGCCCTTCTGCTTCAACCAGCCATTGGCCGCCTCGGCCTTTTTGTCCTTCAAGGCTTAGGGAAGGACTACTTCGAAAACGGCTTCTACAAATGTATTCCTAGTTGAAGTTCAAAAATTCGTTTCCAAGGGTTTTTCGGATTTCTGAGAACACACCAACTGCCAGGTCGTTTCGAGTCCTCCATGTCCACCCCTGCCAGCTCTGTCAGGGTGCCATACCAATCGGCCACGTTGACGATGCCCTCGAACTTCTTGCCACGACGCTCAGCGGGGATGAACCCACCTGGGGGAGGAGTGAAGTCATTGGATATAAAAAAAAATTGGAATAGTCAATATATAAAATATACAATATATATATATATATATATAATTATAAAGTAATCTACTATGAATATCTATATAATATACTTATGTAATTCCTAATCATTGAGATTTCAAAATGCATTGTTGACGATGAACAGTCCATCTATGGGTCCAAATAGAGGCCTATGTTGACCCATACACATTGACTCGATGATAATCTGGCAGGCATTCAAATCTGACAGCAGCCTTAGTCAGATCATTGGTGAGCCAAGATGTTAAGACTCTCGCCTGAGACAAAGGCATTGGTCCGGACACCACCTTCCCAATCGTTGTATTTGCTGCCGCGCAAAGGATGATTAGAGGCAGCACCGGGCTCGTAGATTGGGCCACCATTGTCTGAGGTGAAGATAATCAAGGTGTTGTCATACATGTCCTCCAACAGTTGGTGGAGCTGTTGACGTGATTTATTCATTTGCTGTCATTGTGTCTTTGACACATTTTTTGGTTGACACTTGGAAGTCTTCAGCAGGTATTGCTCACTTTAGAAGCCCCTAAAGCCCTGGAGGGCGTTCATTCCGTCTGTGGCTTATTTCACGTGCACCCTTCAATGGTTTGTTGTCACTACTTTTCCAAAGAAGCATTCGCTGAGAAGGGCTCAAAAAGGGAACACAATATGTCCATTGGTTGCATTTCTCTTCGTTTGCTGCTACATTCACATCTTCATTGTGGTGCTATTCGCATGTGTGTGGTCATAGGGCTTTCCCAAACGTCCCCATGTGACCTTGCCGCCTGCACTATGAGTTGATGGTGATTAGTAGCCATCGACTTGTACCCTTAGGGATGTTTCTGAACATGTTAACCTGCTTAGTCATTTCCAAATTAGTTGGTATACACACCCCATAGTTGTCAAACATTGTCAAACACTCCTTTCCTACTTCTTGTCATGTTTGACCAATCCAAACACTGTTTAACCAGACTTCACCACCAAAAAAATCCTTGTTTTGAAAGTTCTACCGCATGTTTGTAGGTCCTGACATCTCCTAACCTATTCCCATCCTCTCCCGTCCTTCTTCTTCAATGCCTCCACAGCTTCTCCAATGGCCGCATCCATGTAGAGCGTCATGGCCGCGTAGAGACGTCGGTTCTGATCGTCGAAGGGTTTGCCTCCTGCGGCCTTCACCATGTCGTCGATCTTGTGCAACCAAGCCTTGGGGGCCTGCTTCAAGGGCTTCAAAACAGGAGAACCGTTGGCCAAAGAAATAGCTCAACATAACTCAACGGTCAAAATGATAGAAAACAACAGTTAAAACCAAGCACTCAACAGTTCAGGAAAAAATCAAGAGTCATCTTTTTGAGCATAGTTAGATCAAGGGACCATAAATATTTGGCCAGCTGATGTTTAATTTCATGATGAAGTAACAGTTTTTAAAAAAATGGCCGACTTTATCGGACAGATCTTTTGGGAACCTCACAGCCCGACCTGCAGAGGAGTATGGATCAAGTGAAACGAATAGAAGAGGAACAGTGGGCTGCTGACATCGTGGTTTCGGATGATCTCCAGGACCCTCTCTTTGAAGAGATATTCCTCATAGCATGCCGGATCCGACTCCTCATCCTCTTCACACGCGGCAGACAAGGAGGTGGCATTCCGCACCGGACCACTGTAGCTGCTGTTGTGCATGGAAAGATCTTTCATGCGATTCAAACAAGCATCCACCTCACCTGTGGCGAAAAAGACGGTGCTCTTGTGCCAATAGTCGTTGGCATGTTGGTAGTAGCCATACCAGGTCTCATAGCCACGACCCTTTGGTGTGTGCTCAGGGGTCGCCATACCGGCATCCCACTTTCCCACCAGATGGGTGCGATAGCCGGCATCCCGCAACTTCTCTGCGATGCCTGTCATGTTGCGAGGGATGCCAGCGTATCCACTCACAGGGTCATCATAGTTCTGTGAAGTGACCGCCGAATTGATGGGATTCACATGCACCGCCAAGCGCCCAGATTGGATGGAAGAACGAGTTGGGGAACAAATCTTGTAGGTGTAGTGACGATCCAAGAGCACCCCAGCATCAATCAGGGCATCGATGTTTGGTGTCTGCACCTCCGCCTGTCCTTGAATCTCTTCAGGGGAGGATCCGGCATCACGACGGTGTACACCCATGTTGCCCCAGCCATAGTCGTCAGCCAAGATGAACAACACATGCGGTTTCTCTGCCACAGCAGGAAACCCCAAGGTCATAAGGGCAAAAGCAAAGGACGCCATGAGCGAAGGCAATCGGGAACACAAGATGTGACAAAAGAATAGTTATAGAAATACACACCTGTGAGCCTCAGGAACGCAAAAGCAGAACGATCAACGTGAAAACCTCCTGAAGTCAGGTGGGATCGTAGATGGAGAGATGGCCTGAACATGGTCATGCTCTTCCTGAACCTGGTTCTGGCAAATGAACTCCCTTGACTTTTATGCAATCAAGCGCAACCACGAAAAGTCCTTGGAAATTCCAAGTTCCTAATTGACATAACGGCGAAGGCCTACATCTGTGCACTTGGCTTCGCCACCTCAATGCCACGAAAGGGCCAAGACATGCTGAAACGAATTCGGGCTGGACGTGGCTCCAAGTAAAAACTTGCCCCAATGCTCGGCGAATGCTCGGTAATGTCACCACAACCAAAAATTAACATGTTGATTCAGAGTCAGCTACAACACAAATGCAGCTCTTCTTCAGCGAGGGAAAACTCAAAGCATTGGAACTCATGCAAAGTCGCTGCAGCTCATGTCGCTGATTGCGACGCGGCTACACCAACCCAAAGCGCGGAATAGCAAACCTGCTCGTACTTGACAAGACACAGGGGGCATTATATATAAGGATTATTCAGGGGGTATTCTTGTGGCGGGATCAAACGAATTGTTTTGTTTGTCTAAATTTCGCAAATCCCAAGGTCCCCTAGTTTACTGCAAAAGGATGGCCTGTTCCCTGCGCGAACATCAACAAAATCAGCCATGCCTCCAGCTCAGCTTGAAGCCTAACGGGTGAAACAGGTGGCTTCAGATCGATCCCCAAAACTGCCGAAGTTTTTCTGGATAACATGCAGAAACATACAGAAACTATCAGAAACCTGTGGCTTTTGATATTGTCAAACTCCATTGTGAAGGGAGGCGTTTATCAGATTGTAAGAACCTGGCCGTTGGCACATCCACTTTTCTTGCCAGTCAAACTGCAATTGACCCGTTAAGCTGGGGAATTCTACCTGGAACTTCAAGACATCCGTGAACATTCCCATGTCATCACCAATGATGATTCTGTGGGAATATCTTTTCCTTTGATGGAGTGGCAACATGCAGGACACTCGCTCAGCTTTAGGCATATGGGAGGCACCATGGTCACATAGGGAAGATCCAGTTGTGGGCCAAAGACCGACAAAAGGATTTTCCCGCAAATGCCCCTAATTCTAATGCTATACAACTCTACAAACAAATGCTGCTGCTCCAAGGGATTTCAAGGCTCCATCAAAGCCCGCAGCTTGAATTTGGCCCAAGGCTTGAATTGGTGCGCAAGTTGCACACCACGACAAACACTGGCTCCTCATGATCCTCATCATGAGTTTGGCGATTTCTTCGCCTGCCCATGTCCTCATGTGAGATCTTTGGTCGCTGGCGGCATGGCATCTCGGCAAGAACCTCCTGAAGATGAACATCACTGCGGTACAGGATCAAATGATGGTCCTGGAGCTTGACACCAGCCTCGGCCACCTCCTGGGGATTGATGGAACAAAAATCTTTGCTCCGGCCGCCCAAGGTGGCATGATGTCACATCCCGCCTGTCGCACGCGAAGCCGGCAGGGCTCAAGAACGGGGGACTGCAACAGGAGGTTTGTGACGTGAGGAGAGCGTGCCATGCGAGTCAGCCTCACAACCACCACCTCATCACTGCTGGAGCCTGTCCCACTTTGTGCACCAGCAACGGTCTTGCTGCGAAGCAGGCCGTCAGCAACATCTGCTTCACCACGCCGGCAGGTAGCCATCAAAGGTGCAGTGGCTGAGTCAAACAGCAGTTGTAAGTCGGTAGCGCTGATGGATGCATCATAGCCACGGCCACCATAGCCACGGCCATCTGGTGTTTTCCATGCAATGAACAATGCATCGAGAACCTCCCTGGCTCCGTCATCCAGCTTCTCTTTGTGGGGTCTCATGTCAAAGGAGATGCCAGGATACTGAGCAAACTGGAATGCAGCGGCACGAGCTTGGTCCAGAACAGCATCCCTGATCTCCGAGCTTGGAAAGCGAATGACTGCACAGCACATGGAGTTGTGCTTCTTCACATGGACCCATGCACCTTGGCTCTCATCTGCAAGTCGAGGTGGGCGGCATTGCCGGGCACCAGGCAAAGGTTCACCCGTCTCCATTTCGATCCTTCCACTCAAAAGGACTGACTCTGGAAGGGGGATCCCTTTCACAAAAAGCCCCCGTTCCAAAATGCTGCGAACAATCGACCCATCCGCACTGGAAGAAGCTCGAAGCTTCACATAAGGCTGCTGATTGTTGCATGGCAAATCACTTGGCAGAGAGACAGTGACAAAAACAACCTCAGGGTGCACGAAGACCGTGTGGGCTGTAAAGCTGACAAGTTCACCCTCACGAGCTGATAGGGTAGAGTTCATGTCTGCAAACTCTGCCAAGGATCTGCCAGCTTTTTGAGCTGCCTTCTTTTCATCCCGACCACCAAAGAACAGAAGAGTAACATGCGGCTCTTCGATCTTTTCATCCAGTGACTGGCTGCAGGTAGCTGAAGGTTCTGCAAGCCTCCCAATTCATGAACCGCGAGCTGTGTCGCTAGTGCATTGAGCCAACCTGCTGCAGAGACCCCATCAGGTGGATGTAGAACATTTAACATCAAGCAGCTGAGAGGCACCGAAATACCAATTTCAGAAGCCATCATAAGAACGAGCAAAAGGCAAACAACATCACTGCAAGGCAAAAAACATCCAAAAACTGTGTCAGACTGCGGGAACCATGTCAGACTTATTCTTGCAGTTTACTGACCCCATGTCACTTTCCAGGCCCGCCTCCATTTCTTCTCAAGCAACCACTCTGGGGTGCTGCCAACCATCACAAGTTGGCCTGGCATTCCATCTCCACGACCCTTGCTTCAAGCTCCAACATCATAGGAAACCATGAGGTGATTGCAGCTGGGTATCACTACGATGAGTATTGATCAAAAAAAATGGATCGGTCAAAACAGTGTTTGTGGAATCCTGGAACGGCTAGAATTTGGTGCTCCAAGACTCCAAGCCACAATTTTTTCGGATTGAGACGATCAAAATGAGATTGAATCATGCGTATCGACAAGCATCAAAATGATACTAGGACAACAACAATGATTTCACCACCCCATACCCAATCAAACTATCATACACTATCCATTATCCACTGACGCACCACATGCTATATCACAAGGCAGGCTGTAATTCACACTACGAGTACCAGTATCAGCAGATGAAACAAACACCAGAAACATAAACAACAAACAGGATCTAGGCCCTTCACCCAATGGCTGAAAGGCTGAAACCATCAACAGATGTCAGGGAAAAATGGGAACAATATAGAACATCACCAAATCTTCTATAGGAATATCATGGTCCAAACATGATATGGGGTATGGTCATCCCACCATGAAATGCCATTCATTCATATATCTTGTGCTATTTCAATTCACCTATTAATGGAGGCATGACCTATTAATGGCCAAAAAAACCATCCATATTTACCCTAGGGTAACCTAACATATGTGGAAAACCCATCGTTTCCCGTTTAGAAAAATCTACATTCATGGTGGGTTTCCCACATTGAACTGTTAGTTGACACGCGGGTAATGACCAATACTATGATCATTCTCCAATTGATTGGTTACATCAATTTTCTGATTATAGCATTGGATATATCCCATTGATACTTGGTTTAGTTGGTGTATATATATATATATGGCAAACCATACTGATTATAGTTGGTATAGTTGGTTCCTGACTATAGTTGGTTACATGTCTATATATATATATATACAATAGTTATATATAGAATATCCCATTACGATCCCATTCAATGATCGCCTCAGCTAGGCATGGCCAAAGGCCCAAGATGCCCAAGTTTGGCCGCCAAGCGCTCGCGCATGGCCTTGGGCCATGGGCTTTGACCAACAAACATGGGAATGGAACAGGATACAAGCAGCTTGTCCAGCAACGCATTTTTTTGGCGTGGAGTAGTTTTGCTGCATTTTCTGGCCTTTGGCTGAGTAGTTTATTTGTGTTATAAATTTATTAACCTAGTACCAAGTAAATGGTGGTTTAGCCAATAAAGTGATGATACGTGGTCTAGAACCAACCATGATTTGTGGTAATGTAGTATGTAAGTTACAAAACAACCAACATGATATGATATTGGGGTGTGTCTGAAAATGAGCGATTTACCACCGGTTGATTGCAGTTTTACTGGGGAAAGTGATGATAAACCACTGGATTGTGGGGCGCTCTTTTTTTTGAAACAAGGTCTGATATGTGTGACTTGAAGCTTCTTATTTTCTTGCAAATAGGGTCAGAATTAGCGTATCCAAAAAAACATATGGTACCCTGGCTTTCAAAGTTTAACCCATAAATAAAAAAGTCTCAATAGGTCTTACAAGTTGTCAAACCAATGGGGGTATTGATATCTATTCCATGGGAAAGTTATGCGGATGATAAGCATTCAATGGCATTGAACAAACATCAACATCGGTACATCAAAACAGGAACCGTAGCAACCGTGTACAGTACTCACCTTTCGTTGCTGTCCACTGGTCTACACTTAGCCCAGCACTGGACGACCGGAGCATTGGCTTTCAGTGCCCAGCAGTGATGTCCTTGGGTCAAGAGTGCCACAGAGTGCCACATAGTGCCACTACAGATGTTGCTGTGATGGTCTCAACCTAAATCTTCCCAAATTGAAAAACCAAGCAAATTCTAGCACAACTTCTTAAGGGCTTCTTGGGATCCAAGTCCTCTACTTATAAATTCATATCATTTCATGACTCATCATGACTCATCATGACTGTCATGGCTGACATCAAGCACCATGACATGTCAGCCACGGCGCGAAGGTGGTTCCTTCCTCTTGGCATCGCGTCCCATTCCGCTGGCATCGCTGGATTGACTCAACGGGAAATCTTGGGAGACGATCTGCACCTAAGGAGGACCAGCATTACACACATTATACAGACAATCAATCATTTTTTGAACATGGATTTGATATGATTTGATGATATTTTGGAATCATTTGATGATATGTTGGAACAAATTTAGATGCATGTTTAGATGCATTGACTGTCAGACGGTCAGGTCTGCGGAAAAGTGACGTCATTCTCATCATCAGTGTCCTCTGCTTCCGAGCCGGACTCTCTGTCATCTTCCTGCAGCCAAGGATCTGAAGCAAAAGTGCACACCGCTGCTGTTAAATCCCAGTCATTTCTCTATGTCTATGAATATTGAGTACAGAAAATCTCAAGCTAGATGGATCCAACTCAATTTAGGATCCAATAAATTCCAATCACCAATTACTGTGTCGTTTCAATGCCTGTTTCACATCGTTTTACTGGACCAACTCCCCAGCTGCGGCCAGTCCTTAACGGCTTCTACTGGCAGCACCGGCATGTCTTGAGGCATCTCCGGAGAGTTTGGCAAGGTCCGATGACTGCGCACCAGGACCATCCACTCGCTGCTGCGGGTACATTTTGGACACTCAGCAGGTTCATCTGGCATCAACCTCATCGAGAACTCCACGGAAGGGGAGGTATGATGAGGTATCATGAGGTATCCATAGACACAATGGGGACCCCAAGTACCATCCAAGTTTTGTTGCTTGGTTTTAAAAGGAGAAATGAATGGTTTGGGGGCACCCCAATTTTAGGAAACACCCAAAATCACAGTTGCATTTGTCTTTCGTGCTTTCTTTTTCTGTAAACGAGATTCCCAAGCATGCCCAAACCACGATGCATGTCCATGGTCAACTCAACTTGCCCAAGCTTTGCTGGATGAATTGCACACGCTGATCTCTATCAGGGACCCAACCTCCAAATTGTTGGTAAGGAAGCTATGAATTCATTCAGACTGAGGTGGGGGTTGCCCCCGCCAAACCATTGATTTCTTGCAAAAATTGACCAAACACTTTGATGATCACTTGGGGTCTCCAATCCGTCTATGGTTCTTGTCATTTGATGACCATTTGACACAAAAAAATGACTCCTCAAATCCCTCTGCAGCCAAAGGAAACTTCTTGGTGTTGGTGGATTTTGAACAAAGTGTAGCAGCGCAAACCACGTGGAGTGGGCATTCACAATGAGGACAGCTCACCTTGGCTTTGAGGTTCCCCTGTGGGCAACCAATGAGTGGCTATTATCTGCCACCTGATCTTAGGAGATGTTCCATGATGTTCCGCTCAAATTGATCTTCAGCTGTTCAATCTTGGCTCTTGGCATAGTACATATTTAAAATTATTTAAATCATATTTATATCTTGCATGTGGCATATAATTCTCATCAACCAGTTTTATTGGTTGCACCATCCACCTGTATCCAACCCGCCGCTAGGCCCAGTTGCCAGGCGATCTCCAGGTTTCCAAGTCTCTGAGCATTTTGCACACACAGAACTTGTCACCGGAATCACCTCGGCACTAAAAAACCAACGGCAGCTGGCTGGGATGCGATGAAAACAATCCAAAGAATCTCGAAGTCTCTTTTTGTGACAGGATCCAAAGCCAGAGCTGATCATTTTGGCAAGAATGGATTGAACCATAGATTATATACTGTATATAATATATATATATATATATATGTACTAGAAAACACTATCAGAATCAGCAACAAGTGTCTTGGAGTTGATCAAAATAAATCTTCTGCGTGATCAATCGCGACACAAATCGCCAATTTTGTTGGGTCTGGTAAAAATTATGCATCAATCCAAGTCACTTTTGCTTTGCTGTGGTTATTTCATGTTTGCCAGTTTGTTGTTCTCACTTTTCGTTGCTATTGTCTGCAACGTTCAACTCATTACCTGACATGAGTCCTGGTGCAAAGAGCTTTCCCTCAGTACAGGCTTGGAATTCATGTACCAGACCAAACACCCTAAACTGCAACAGATCGCCGATCAATCGCGATGCAGCGTGTTCCAATCGCACATGTGTCGAAATCCATGTCCTTCCATGGTTTTGAGGTTCTCATCTCTGTCTGCTCCCTATATAACATATCCTATAAATATATATAATATATATTAAATTATACTATATATAAATATATATATATTATATATCATCTAGATATCGACATATCTAATCAAATCTAGCCTAACTACGGTTAAGTGAGCAGATCGATGAGCTCCCGACCATCATGGCTTCATGACACTGCCGCTCCAGGTCATCGAAAGTGCCGTGGCTGATGTTCAGATGGGTGGGCAGAGCCTGTGCCGCAGGCATCTTTGGCAGCGCAGCACGAACTCCTGGCTTCGGAAAAGGTAGATCTGGAGGATCGCAACCTATAGAATGAGCATCCTGCTATTGGCCCTATATTTGTAAACCATGATGACCATGATCCATCAATATTAATATATTGATATATAATTCAATATATACACAGTATATCCATGTATATCCAGTCTCTGGTTGTCTACATCAACATGTTTCAAGAAACACTTGGCATGGAATCGCCTTGATCCAGGAAGTGAAGTCGCAAGGGCAAGCGACCTCAGCTGGGCTCAGCTGGGCTCAGCTCAGCTTGGCATCCCGAGGTCCTTCCGATCGGATCCTAGTCGGATCCCCATGGGATCCCCAGCTGTAGGGAGTCGTTTTCAGCATCTCAATTAACACCTGGAGGTTTTGCATCACGCCAAACCTCAGGGTCACAGCGATACCCACAGTCCCAGTTGATCATCCGTTAATGTTTATAACTGGGATGATTGTGATATATTGAAATATATATTGTGATATATTGTGATCTGAAGTTCTGAAACTAAGAAACACATCACTTAAGTTGCATAATTTCTCTGCCCACAACTCCAGCCGTGCCAAATGGATGATCTCAGGGCCACCCAGGGCATCCCAACTGACTGAGTCACCCCAACACAGGGCGCTGTCGGCCATTCCGGCTCATTTGGCAAAACCTCACTGGTTTCATGGTCACCTCTCTTGGGTCCTCGTCCAGCCTCTGGAGAACTTCCCAAGATGTGTTTCTCATTGGTTGTTTCATCCCATAAGTCAAAAAATCAATCAAACATAGGTGAATCGCAGGGTCAAAAGCTATAGACCCTTTTATGGAAACCAGAAAATCAGCTCAAATTTGTGCTAATAATTCATTAAAAACTACCTTCAGCTTTAGCCTGAACCATCCCCACCTTTTCAACCACTCAACAGTGACGGCAACGGTGCAGCCCTCAGGGTCTAACTCAAGGTGCTCGACTTTGTCTCGAACATTTCGGCAAACATTGGGGTGTTGCCTACAGCTGGCGATGGCGAAGCTGCAGTGGCAGTGGCAGTCGCCATGAGGATCTGGCCAGGCAAACTCAAACTGCAAAGCCAGGACCTTGCTGGGGAAGCCCCAAACCTCGGTCTTTTTCAAAACTCCTCTGGGTGCAGGACACAAAAAAAAATCCCCCCGAAAATGTGATTTCTATGTGATTTCTATGGGGTTGTCTCAAATATTCAAGCCCAAAATGCTTGATTATGATTCTCCCTGTGAGAATTGCCATTTCGGGGTATTCCCCAATTTGAGACAACGTTCAGATGGCAATTCCTGACCTGAAGGCTGTTCAATTTCCTGATGATGAGCTTTTTCACAACATGTTGCGGTAGGTGGGCTCAAGAATGTGCACTCCAAGAGATCGATGACGTTCGCCCAAATCTGGCCCAGTCACACAGAGAATCATCTGCCATGGTCTCCATCGCTTGGTCCTTTCTGCAAAATTCTGGCAGTCACGGTGATCAACTTCTCCACAGCAATTCGCGTGAGACTTTTGATATCTTTGGACTTGGTCGAACCCATCCTGGAAAACCTTTCCAATACAAACTCATTCCAAACAAAGGCTCTGCGGAGCGCGCTGCGGACAGACTAGCGCATTGTACCTATATTGCATGTCCATCACCAACCCATCTTTGAGAATCGGACCTATTTGCCCCGGCAGTGATCTCTCCATTGTGTTGTCGCAGCCGTCGACTTGGATCCATGGTGAAGCCAATGTAGGTCCTAGACTTGAGACACTTTGCCAGATAGGCTGATAGGTTTCCCTAATATTGGGGTTATGCATGGTTATATATACTATGTTATACGAATCCCCAATAAACATCAATAAACTAGGTAGCATAACTCCATATAACTCCTTATCATAACCAATCAACAAGGCTATGTTTGATGGCTCAATTGACGCCAAAGATGATGAAGTAATGAGGACCTCCAGCTGCGCACCTTCGATTGTTGCTCAGAGACTGGAGCAGATAGCAACCATAGAAGGCTTGCATGATTTACTGTAGATGTATTCCATCAGGTTTATATGATATAAATGAGATATTTAGATTGTACAGCAACACACGGAATTTGATTTCTAGACTCTTGTAACTTCCCCCGGGTTTTGACGAAAGAGGTAGAGTCTGCCCATTCTGCACAATGCGCCCCCGATTAGACATGGCAGAAAATGGTAGAAATTTGACAACTATGATACTACTCTGGTCCATAGTTGGAGGTGCGGGACACAGTATCATGATGGCCCCTTGATACCTAAAGCTGCAGGACAAGTTGGAAAATGCTCGGTTGCCAACATCTCAGATTCATGGTTCCGGAGGACTAAACGTGACAAATTTGGTGGCTGCCCCAGTTTTGAACAGCATGCCGCAGCCATGGACGGCCAACATTTTTCCGGCAACTGCTCTCACATCAGCACCGATGAAGCGATGGTGAAAACGATAAAAAGATAGCCAAGCACAGCACGGTCAGATCGATGTTCCGTGACAGCAACGGCATGTTCCGTGACTTGGGCCACGGAGCAAGTGTCCAAAAAGTGGATGATGTGGATGTCTAACCAGGTATTGGTAAATCATCATTTTGAAATAGGATTGAAATAGGTAGATCATCGAGAAATAATTGTTTTTTCCATTCCCAAAATTGCCATGTGTGATTACCAGAGGGCACCACCTGTGATACCTGTGCCTTATCTGATGACTGTGCCAGTGCTGAGAGATCCACAGCCAACACCTGGCGACAGAACGAGAGATTCAACCGAGATCCTTCAAGTTTGAGGTTGTCTGAAAATCTGAAAGCCCAAAATCTATCAACATCTCATGGTTCATCATCATGTTCCCAAAGATATAATATATTATATATATATCAGAATTATACAATATATATATACACACTTAAATTGAATAACAATGAAGAACATCTAATTAGTTGTCTTAATATAATCTTTCAGGTTTCTTAATCATGAGTTTCCCTTATTAAAGTGGCAATATTGGGATCATAGGATACCCCATGCGCCTGCTCAGCAGCAAATGCTCCTGCGAGTGCGTCCGGGTTTCCGACCTTGGCTTCACCCTGGACATCTCACCAGGGTGATCCTGCCGTAAATTTTGGGGCTTGGAAGATGAGTTTCCACTCAGATTTTGTGGGCTTTCAGGGTCAAACTGTGAATTTTGGGGCTATCCGCAGGTGGAATCACCGAGTGGCCCATGGGCATCTGGTCCCGATGCCCAGAAAAGCCAGCGCCAGCGCCGCTAACGTAGGCACTGTAGCCTCCCGGGCGGTCATGTGAGATCATATCACTCAAGTTCATTGAATAAACATGAATAATTAAACCCATTCCAAAGAGAACTCAGATTCCTTTCAAAATGTTTCGAAGTTCCTCCAAAACTCGCTAATTCCATTGCTGTTTTAAAATCTGGTAGATTCAGTGATAGATTTGATCAAGAACTTTGGACCAATTCCGCAACTTCTCCAGTCCTGGACCACCAGGAGCTGCGAAGGAGCCAGGAACCTGCCGCAGTCATTGCCCAGTTGAATGCTTATGATGGCCCTACAGCTCCAAAAGTACTTGAAACCCAGATTCCTACGGGGGTCTTGGATTATTTCTTGGTTCACCAGAACTCGAGGCAAACCAAGTGGAGCCTCTTGGTCGCAGGATGACTCCGGATAGTTCTGACATTGTCATATGGCTTTGCCTGAAAAAAGGGTGCCTATATTTTGAGGAGATTGCCATCATGCTTCTCACTACAAAATATAAAGTAAAACTTGCAATTTTGAGGTATCCAGGTATCCCCCATTCTTGAACAAACACGAAAATAGTTGTTATAATATTCATGTTACAATATTGCATGTTATGATAACATTAACTATATATCCCATAGACAATCAATTGTGGGTGAAGTAATCAATTCCATCGACACCTTTTGTGGCGGCCTCTCGGCTGTAAACCTGTTGCGCTGACAGCTGCTGCGTGGCAGCCATTTCGTTCATACCTGGTCGACGTGCTGTGTGGATACGATGGATTCGATGGCGCCCGTGATATGGAAGAAGGGCTGCTCAGAGCTATACTGGTTGGTGGTTTCAACCCCTCTGAAAAATATTAGTCAGTTGGGATGATTATTCCCAATATATGGAAAAATAAAAAATGTTCCAAACCACCAACCAGCATATATAAGTGAAAATGACTTCCAGATATTTCCAGTATGTAAAGATTCACAAAGGATGTATGTTGAACTCAACTATATGTGAAGTAAAAAAGGAGAATACAACTAAAACATCACCATCCCCATCTGTTCTCTTCCTCCTTATCACCAGCTATCATCCTCATCAGCATCGTCATCTTGATCGCAGAGTCCTTGCCTCCATAGCCCCTGTCATATCCAGCATAGGGAACCACTCCTGCAACTGCGTGCTGTGAGAATGGCGGAGGTTGCTTGGCAAAGAAAACTGGAACGTATGTTGTCTCTTTGTGCACGAAATCATGTGCAGCAGGTTACTTTGAAACTACCATTATTTTCTTCTGGCACAAAATGGCCCGAAGCGAGATCATGAAGGACCTGGCAAGAGCACAGCGGAAACTCGGTGGCTGGGTTTCAAAACAAAAAACAACGACTTTGTTCAGAGTTGTTGCAAGTCTGTCTTGTACCTAAAAAATCCTTAAAAAAATGTCCCTGGTACACGTGTATATAGTCTTATATAGTGATTCTGAATGTTGGCATTGAATCCTGCAGTTGTTGGTACCTATATCGCCACCCCATTCTGCAACTTCAACTCTATCGGTTTCTGGTCCTTGGCTCCCACCATATCCATAGTTGCCATACCCTGCTCCACCACAACCGCCACCACAGCCTCCACCATAGCCACCATAGCCAGGTTGAGGGCCACCATAGCCATACCCTCCATAGCCATAGCCAGATCCACCGTAGGCAGCTTGGCCACAGCCAGATCCGCCATAGGCAGCACCGGCTTGGCCATAGCCGGATCCACCATAGGTGCCCTGGGTGGGATAAGCGCCACCATAAGCGTCATAGCCACCGGGCCCATAGCCACCGCCGCCAGGGCCACTGCAGCCACCAGCCATGTTCTGGGTGCCATAGGCACTGGGTCGGCCACAGCCCGATCCACCATAGCCCGATCCACCGTAACCTTGCAGGTGAAAGCTTGCCAGCGCACATGAAACAAGTCAACAGAGCCGGTAGATGATCCGGGCAAGAGACCCCAAACAGTGTGGTGGGAATAATTCATGATGTATCATAATGTTGTTGATGATGTTGATGTTGATGATGATGTTGATGAGAAGTTAATGGTGATGATGATGTTGGTGATGATGCTGATGATAATGATGAGGATGATGATGGTGGTGGTGATGATGATGATGATGATGATGGCGGTGATGGAGATGATGATGGTGATGATGATGATGATGACGATGACGATGACGATGACGATGGTGATGGTGATGATGATGATGATGATCATGATGATGATGATGATGATGATGAAAGTGAAGGTGAAGGTGAAGGTGAAGGTGATGGTGTTGGTGATGATGATGATGATGATGAAGGTGATCATGTTGGTGATGATGATGATGATGATGATGGTGATGTTGATGATGATGATGATGATGGCGATGATGATGATGATGATGATGATGATGATGATGAAGGTGATGATGTTGGTGATGATGATGATGAAGTTGAGGAGGAGGATGTTGAGGAGGAAGACCGATCCCAAAACTGTGAAGTACACTTTGTGCGAGCCTGCACAGTCGAAATGCACATGGACATGTCACAAGAGGCACTTTGTGCAGAAATGTTCAGGGAAAATGCCGGACCCGTATCCCGCGGCCAGCGTTTTGTGCGAGGCTGCGCAGTCGAAATGCACATGGACATGTCACAAGAGGCACTTTGTGTGGAAATTTACAAGGAAAATGCCGGACCCGTATCCCGCTGTCAGCGTTTCGTGCGAGCCTGCGCAGTCGAAATGCACATGGACATGTCACAAGAAGTATTTTCTGCAGAAATTTACAGGGAAAATGCCAGGGGCCAGCTTTTGTGCGAGCCTGCGCAGTCGAAATGAACATGGACATGTCACAAGAGGCATTTTGTGCAGAAATTTACAGGGAAAATGCCAAACGCTTCCAATACCACCTCGATTGAACACCGGGCCGTAGCACTTTCCGCAAGAACCCCTCAGTGTGGCCGCACTGTTTGGGGAACAAAATGTGGCAAGGGAAAATGCCTCCTTCAAAGTAGGGATTTCCATGTAATTTACATGCTCCCAAATTGTAATTGTTCATATTCCATTGCCATGTTTGTTGGAGAGTTTCACACCAGTCTATAGATGGAGCAACTGTAAGCATCAGCTTGCGTCTGCGGTGCTCTTGTAGCCATTGGATCCTAAGTCCGGCAGATTTCAACGGTCCGCGAACAGTGAACCACATCATATATGGATATATAACATTATATAACCTCCAGTAAGCCGACATGGCCATGGGAAAACCATGGAAAACCCACAAAATCCTACAGAATCTATATGTGTTGCTGGATCTCATAGCATGTTGGACAGAAGGTAAAGTGCAAAGCATGTCCAAGTTGATCCCCAACCAATGTTGCCTGTCTCCGAGGATGGCACGTAAGTGTTGGCCGCATAGGTTCCAGCCGGTTGTGTTTTCATCACCTCGTAAGGGCGAGAATCACAATCATTGCGACAGTGGATTCTATGGCTATAGTAAATAGGTCGTCAGCCAATCGAGTCTTAAAGCGACTGTGCAACGCCAATACTGAGGGAATAACCAACCGCAGCTAGATTGCCAGCTGGACATGTTGGCAATGCACTTGATTTGAGAAGCTTGGTACAATCATCAAGCAACACTGCTCATTTGTAAACTCCCCTGAAGTGAAGACCATGTCATCTTGCTTCATGTACACACTGTCCTATTTGTAAACCATTGTAAACCATTTGCGATATCATGTTTGAATTTCCCAGTGCTAAGTTCAAAACATCCGGAGCCACGGTTTGAAACCTCAGGCCGAGCTTTTGTGTTTTCTTTAGCACCGTGGCAGCCGTGGCAGGATGTGGCCTCAACCTGAAACCAGGTTGACCATCAAATTGAGGCTTCAGGATTAAGGATTTTAATGAACTTCAATGGATTTCATGATTCGGAAGAATCAATCTACTCAGGTCCCAGCTGCATGTCTGCAATGTTCTGTGTGGCCATGGCAGCGGTCTCAGTGGGCTGCTCACGGTCTTTTGAAAGTTATGGTGGGTCATGGTGGTTCATCGTAATTAGTGTGTATGTAAACCTGTAGTTCAAACAACTGAAAGTTGTTGTTCTTTGAAGCTCATAGAAAAGCGGCAGTTTCTTGGAGTCCTGTCTTCTTCATTGTCAGGTGTGTCTTCGAAAGTTAGCAATTCGTCAACGATTTTTCTGGTTCATTGCAGGCCCGATTTTTCGAAACAGCCCCAAATTGTTACCAAGGATCATTAACTGGATCATACCAATCAAACCTGGATGAATCTATCTAAAATTGTTACCTTCAGGAATCGCAGGATCATCCAACATTGCTGTGCCACTCCCATGGGGTCGCCCACGTTACCAAAGTTCTGCCTCTGAAAGGCTGCTCCTTGGACGCTTCCCAAAGCCTGGAGGCAGTGAAAAGGTGGCTAACTGGTTGAAGAAACTATGCGGAACGGATAAAATTGGTATCTGTGTAAAAAGTTGGTTTAGTAGTTCATATATATATATATGTTAATATTAATGGCGACGTTTAAATCTTAATATTAATGGGTGACGTATTCTGGAATCAATGAGTAAGCAAAGTGCCCAACATCTTGACAAACAACAATTGGTTGGTACCCCCCCAATACTGCACTTTCACTCCGGCTTCTGGTAATTCATGGTCACATATAGTCACTAAGCCCTTAATAAATTCAATATCTGCTTCACTGGAGGTCCTTGTGACCAAAATTTTACGATCTGGACGACTCCAGTCGTTCACTTCTTTGGAACTCCAGACTTGGACGGCCCAGGGCAACCAAATAGTTTCGTCGTGCGCAAGTTCACTTCGGATGCCAAGTTTCAAACTCAAGGAGAAACGCACATAAATGTGATCATTTATGATGATTTATGATGTGTATATTTTACAATTGTTTTTATTTATTAATCAAGAATTATTAATTCTATATATATATATATATACAACTGCCCCTACCCCCGAACCTGCGTTGGCAAGGCCGCTGTCTGCATGGTCCCCATGGCCGTGGCAGTACCCGAGCTGCTGGGGTTTGCGGTGTTGCCTGGTGGGCCATGGTGGCGATACCACGGATTGGTTCTGGTTAGTTGGGACTAAAACCTGTAGATGGGCACTTGTAGATGGGCACTAAGTTGGGAACAAATGCTACAAACAACTTCTTTTCTGGGGGTGACATGTTTCAAAATGCATTGAAATTGGTGTTTTGTTGTGGTCGCTGGGGGGGGGGGTCCATGATGAAAAAATCGCAATTTGAGATACAACAAGCAGCTGCTGAGCCGCGGACCGCCGATGACGGTTCCCCATCCTGCAGCGTGATGTCACACTCCGATGTCGTTGTTTGGAAAACTGATGGTTCTACCCGGGTACTGCATCCAGTTTTCAACAATACTGACAAGACAACCTTAGGACCTAAAGGACCTTGGACTTGGAGAGCCAACTTCATGTTTGAAACCAATTGAAGGACCAGTGGACAGAAACTGTCAGCAGCATTCTCCTCCTCCAAAGCCGTCATATTTCGGGGCGTAAGCCATGGCCGAAGGTTCTGCGCTGCTTCAGGCACTGAAGGACGACATGAATAATTACGGTGATGAATCCAATTTTTGTTGGATCAAGTTGTCACAATCTATGTGGTGAATGCTTTGATTCAACGCTGAAGCCAGAAGCGTTGTTGGCGGTAGGGTCATTTTCGTAACCAGACGCTGAGATATGCTGAGATATATTGAGATACTATAGCCCTTTCAGAATGGTCCATCGAAGAATTGAATCCATGGATTTGGATATGCCAGAAAAAAAGGGTGGGATATGGTGGGATGCTAAGTCTGTTTCGCCAGTGACTCTCTTGCGCAAAAGGATCAAAAGGATCAAGGCAAGGCACCTCTTTCTTGCGAGAAAACGGGCCGACTGGTATAATGTCTGTACTGGTGGACAGCACAGACATGTGAAAACAACATGCCATGAGTGGTGGTTACCTTTGATAAGCACTGCAGTTGTTTGATGTTGTGCTGATGTCGACGAGATGCCAATAGATGGCACCGAAAATCGGCGTCTGCCGCAAACAGGTGCCCCGGTGCAGGTGCAGCACCTGCACCGGGCCTGTGGAACCGAAAATCTCAAAACGAAGAAGGAACAATTGGCTCAGCAAAATCATCGGCTGGTGTAGGATCCAGCATCTGCAATATCACACCCCGCGCTGAGGTAGGTGTCTGCGCCAGTGACAGGATTCTTGCCTCTCCAGGTGTCATGTGAGATGTGCGATGGATGCTCATAGGTCAACTGGCTCAACTGCACGCCTTTCATGGTCGGGTTGCTGCAAAGAATCTTCACGCTCTGGATATCCAAAAACGCCTGGCTTTGGGAAACCATATGCACAGAATCCATTCGAAACGCAACTCAACGATTGACCTCTTGCATGCAACAACGATTCTCATGCTCACTACCCATGAAATGTGACTTCCAGCTTCCAAATTGGAGGCTGAGCCCATGCTTCAAAAAACCCTGACCAAAATGAACTGATTTGGACAGATTATTCTGTTATTGGTGTCCCCAGCTTGCAGTAAAATCCGAATCGTGTCTTACTACTCCTTCTTTTCCTGTGTTTGTAGCTGGAGAAAAGTTCAATCCATGCCAGCAGAACATCGGTAAAATCTGCGTTCTCAACGTTCACACCCTCAAAGTCGGACCTTCTGAGCAACAAATGCTAACACATCTGATGACCTCGAAATACATGTTTAACAAAATCCATGTATCGTGGATTCCTTACTAGACTACTTAAAAGGCTTGTAGAAGGATGTAGAAGGTTCAGTTGAAACTCAACCTTCATGGAATACTGTTTAAGTGTCCATCAAAGTGATGTTCTCAGTCACCCACGAGGTCAGGAGCGCATTTTTGAAGATGGCCTCAGTCAAAATGGGGTGCCTCTGGTCATGGGTTTCCTGTGGCTGTCCAATTATTGGTTGAAATCAAAACGTGCCGACGTGGCAGTTAGCGCAACACTGATGATCCCAAATGTTGTGAATAGGTGCGGCCATTTCTTCACAGGTTGCCAAACATCATCCATATAGACTGTGGCAAAATGTTTCAGACTAAGCATCTTGCTCAAAAAGGGAACCCTTTCCTTGGATCTTATCCCTTTTGTCCACTAGTGTTGGCAAGAATGCAGCATTCTGCAGAATCAATATATAGTGATATATAGTCCATCTCATATAGCACGAATGCAACATAGACACCATGATGGTTTCCTATACTATACATGGGTTCCCTATGGGTTTCTTATGGTTTCTTATGGTTTCTTAGCTGTTTTTCCTATGGGTTCTTATAGGTTTCTTATAGGTTTCCTGGGAACAATTCCCGACATCCCCACATCTCTGAGACAAGCAGCACCCTTGAAGTTCGAGTTCTTGAACTCAACCCTGTCCTGGCGGAGTTCTCAAATTCCCGATGTTTACCAAGACATACACCTAAACATGACCCAAAAATGCCCGAAGAAACGGAACACATTAGCAAAAAAAACACAACATGTGTCAAAATCACTGGAGACTAGAGATCGGTCATTTTGGCACTGTCTCAGTGATGTCTTCACTAAAAACACGTCGCGTGTCACAAGTGTCCCCAGTCCGCAACGGCATTGGTGAAGTCGGCACCCTCAAAGTTGCTGTCTTGGGCGACCACCTGGCACAACTGGACATGCTGTGGTGAGTTAGTGATGGAAGGACAGAAAATTCAAGAAGTGAAGGGAATTGAAATCACCATTCTTATGGCAGTAATATGCAGTAATAGATAGTAATAGTAGTTATATAAACCTTCATGGGTTCATGCGCGTTGGCAAGTAAACAGGCATTTTCAAAAACATGATATGGGATTGATTGAACTTTCACATTGCCAGTATCTGCAAGATTGGCTAAACACTCGTGGGTACCAGGAACCAGTAGGGTTGTGCTTGTCCAGGCCAAATCGGAAGGTGAAATAGAGGGGGGAAGCTGTTAATGGATTGTTGATGTCTTCCCATGTCTCAGACATGCCTTCCCAAAACAAAGAAACGTTCTTTTCTTAAAACCAAAAACAAACATGAGCGCAACCAACATTCCTGCCTTGGTCATGATGCCATTCTTGAAGGTCACTTTGGTAAAGTCTCCCTTGGTCATCAAAGCTCCTTCAACCAGCCATGGTGGAAAATTCATGGCAAAGGGAGTGCTGAAGGCCATCTGAAGGCCATCCCATGTCCCCAACTGTGCTCCTGCGATGTCCTTGTCATTGGCGTTTGTGCCTGTAACGGGGGCAACTTTGGGAGTCAACGGCCATGAATGTCCATTTGAATATGCAAGCCAGAGCATGTGCTCGTGGAGTACGACTCATCTTATCACATTACCAACCAGTTGGGGTTGAACTAGATTGTAACTAGATACAGTCAGATACAGTGGTCACGTGTGAGAGTTTGCTGAGCTTGCATTCAAGTGATCACCAAAGCAGCATGGTTCATGAGTGGTACATCTCTCATCAACACCTCATTCCCTCCACATGCCTGCCATTTTGCATTCTCGCAAGTCTTGAAGTTTTTCTCTCTGCGCATTGGCCTCTCTTGCGCTGGCAGATTGCATTGAAAATGGAGCCTTTGCTCGCACTACCGTTCATGCAAACTTGGTCATGAAACCAACTGCAAGGATTCCGTACTATTTGGCGATGTATAGAGATAACTTCTACACATGCCTCCATGTCTCATTTCAGACATGTTCAAACATCCAACACGCCTCTGCATACCACATCCACCTCTCTTTCCAGCCCCAAGTGGGTCCCAAACATCATGTTTCTGGATAATTTAGAGTAACAACACCTCACCTGAAATAAGGCCTCTTATCTTGATCAAAAAGGGCAACCCCGCAGCGAGGCCGTTCTTCCCGCCTGGGCAATGTTGGAGGTTCTCCACTTGCATCGATCGGGATCTTCTTTGTTGATGGGTGGGTATGCTATTCTCCTCGACATGTAGGCATTCGCTTCTCCTGCCTGGCGTGAGATCTCTGAAGTTATGATGGATTTTGTGGATTTTGCCAAGACTTTTCAGACTTTACCAAGATATCCAGTGGAATCCAGTGGAATATGCCGCTGAACTCCCCAAATCCAAACCACTGGAGATCCGTTGCTCCAACTGTTGCTGTCATGAAGTAGTTACTGTTTCTATTCGATGATTGCCAGCTAGCGGCTATGTTCAATATCAATATCCTCATGGGGAATCGGAATAGTGCACATGTTGTTCAGTTGGACCCTTTCATTACATGTATTTATTCCATTCCCCATGTTCATATCCTACATCGTTGGGACATATCCCAATCAGGTAATTACTCATTTGATATATTAGCTGGTTGGTGGTTTCAACCCCTCTGAAAAATATGAAAGTCAGTTGGGATTATTATTCCCAAAAAAAATATATATATATATATAGGAAAAAAAATGTTCCAAACCACCAGCCAGTTAGAATAGTTGGTGTTTTATCTCCCCATGTTCCCTCAAAAAAAAAAAACGCCCGAACCTGCAGGGATAGTCCAAGGAGGCCAACCGTCAGCAAGGCTTGACGCCCTTAAAATCAGGCACCATTGGGGACATGGGCGACCACAACGGTGTAATGTACGGTTGGTATATCAGGGATTATGAGGGTTAGTATGGTTGATATGGTATGGTTAGTATGGTTAGATTATAAGGGTCTATGTAAGTATCGCTAATCAACATATCGCTGATTATTAGGATATAACTTGGTGAGTATTTTTTGGGAGGTACTGTATCCACTATATATGGTCAAATTGTGAACATATGCATCTAACAAGACAGTGACATATGGTTAGTATATTGCTTTGTATAGGATGGGACCATGGCTCCATGACGACGCATGGCGTGCGGACGATCAACGCATAATCTGATCGGTTGACAGGGTTCGATGGTTGGAGTGTAAGTCTCGTATATATGGGGTATATATGGGTATAAAATTATGGGATATATGATATTGTGCATTGAAGAAATTTGAAATTTAAACAGCATTGGCTACAATCTATGACTCTATGCAGTAGGACGGATCTGTATATGTGTATGGTATAGCCAAGACTATGTCTTGCAGCTCTTGCGTTGCTTTAGCATGGGATGATTTGAAGTATGACTGGTCCAGTATTTTTATCAAAACCATCCCTGCTGCAGCAGACTTTGCGACCCAAGGGGCGACCAGATTGGGTCTCCGAAACTCCATGGTCGCCACCAAAGACCTGAAGAGTCCGCTGTTTTCTGCTGAAAACATGGCTGACAGTGATGAAAATTGATGGCTTCTGGCCGAGTCTTGGAAAACTCTCATCCCACCAAAATCCTTCAGCACTTTGGTGGCATCAAGTGTTCCCCCGAAACAAAATCATCAACAAAACAACATGTTTTGGGTGTCCTGAGCCTTGGTTTTCTATCAAACAATTGCCATGAGTTGGTGAAATTTTGGGGGCAACATCTTCCAACAAATTTGAAGCTGGATATCTTTCTTAGATGTGCCACAGCTCAGGACAGGGCTGGGAGAAATGCCAGACTTCTGAAGGCCAGGGCTGCTACTGCTGCTGCAAGCAACCTGTGGCAGTGGAGTAAATTGCCAAATTGTAATCAGAATCGGTGGTGAATTTGTGAATTTTTGTGAGTTGTCAATGATTCATCAACCGCAGATGATCAAAATTGAAGGCATCAATTCTAGAATATTTTAGATATGGTCAAAGGAAGTTTAGGGGGAGAAACTTCCGTGTTACGGACTTTTAGAATGTCAGGGAAAGAGTTAGTCAAAGAAAGAGTTAGTGAGGGAAAGAGTTAGTCAAACAAAGAGGTAGTCAAAGAA